>Ga0190359_1000136_pt1 | contig 46408 bp, 40 predicted proteins | sample 48721823_MG_FD_161269 | JGI IMG/M metagenome (GOLD analysis project Ga0190359, IMG submission 161269) | Hydrothermal vent microbial mat bacterial communities from Southern Trench, Guaymas Basin, Mexico - 4872-18-2-3_MG | ecosystem: Environmental > Aquatic > Marine > Hydrothermal vents >...
TTTTTCTTAAAGAAAATCGGGACTTGAATTAACTGCAATTTTCAAAAATCCTATCTTGATATTCCATTTTTATTTATACGCTGTCCCGATTCTGACTATCATAGTTTTTCTTAAAGAAAATCGGGACTTGAATTAACTGCAATTTTCAAAAATCCTATCTTGATATTCCATTTTTATTTATACGCTGTCCCGATTCTGACTATCATAGTTTTTCTTAAAGAAAATCGGGACGGCAAAATATTTCTGCCATATACCTTTATACCTACACCGTTTTTGTAAAATGAATATCAAATGAAGATTTCAGAAGTTTGGCGGATAAAAAATCTGAAATCAAAAATCAGTGTTCGGAGTTCGATATTCTTTGGTGTTTTTGAATTATGATTTCCAGATGCCGGCAAAAGAGGCAGGAGGCATCCTGCCTCTACATTTTCCTTTGCGTCCGTTGCGCTCGTTGCGAGAGCATTTAAGGATAAATAAACTCCGGATATCCCGGATGTTTTTCAGGAAAACTTAACAAGGTTTTTAATTGACTATCTATGGGATTTTTGATATATTGATTAGATAAAATGATTTTGTAAGGCCGGAGAACAGAGTGGAAACAGTAAATCTGGGGCTTGGTTCCAATCTTGGAAATAAAGAGTTAAATCTCTCAGCGGCCATTGGATTTTTTAAAAGGAATAAAGCAGTTGATGTAGTTAAAATATCTTCTGTTTACAGAACAGAACCCTGGGGGGAAAAAGATCAAGCCGAATTTTTAAATCTGGTTTTTCAGATAAAAACATCTATGGTTCCGGAAGATCTTTTGAAATTTTGCAATGAAGTTGAAAACAAGTGCGGAAGGATGAAATCCATAAAATGGGGTCCCAGAACAGTTGATGTTGATATTCTGACTTACGGAGATATGATTCTGAGTTTAAAAGATATTACAATACCCCATGCATTTTTAACAGAGCGCAGGTTTGTTTTGGTACCCTTTGCAGAAATTTGTCCGGATTGTGTTATTCCCGGCAAAAACGTGACAGTTAAACAGGCTCTTTTGTCCTGTCCGGACAGAGGCCGGGTGGTTTTTTATAAAAAAGAGATCAACGTCAAATAGAGGGGTTTTACGTGAAAGAGGCAAGTTATTTTGCTATTGAAGGAGTTATAGGAGCAGGAAAAACGTGCCTTGCAAAGCTTCTGTCAGAAAGATTAAACGGCCAGCTGATACTTGAAAAACCTGAAGAAAATCCGTATCTCGAAGATTTTTACAAAAACAGAAAAAGATACGCTTTTCAGGTGCAGTTGTTTTTTCTGTTGAGCCGATACCGCCAGCTTCTGGATTTCCCACAGCAGGATCTTTTTCATTCGTGCATAGTGGCGGATTATATTTTTCAGAAAGACAGAATTTTTGCATATGTAAACCTCGAAGACAGAGATCTTACTTTGTATAAAAAAATTGCAGATATGCTGGAACGGGAGCTTCCAAGACCTGATCTTGTTATTTATCTTCAAAGTACAACTGAAAGGCTTATATCAAATATTAAAAAAAGAGGGAATAAATACGAACGATCAATATCTCATGATTATATAAAAAAACTGAATGATGCATACAACGAGTTTTTTTTCAAATATACGGATACTCCTCTTTTAATAATCAGCTCATCGGAAATTGATTTTGTAGAAAATGAGGAAGATCTGCAGGATTTGATAAATCAGATATTAAATCCTCCTGCAGGAATGAAATATTATATACCAAGAAAAGGATAATACATGATGTTTCGTCTGTTATTTACAGTTCTGGTTGTGTATCTCGGATACAAATATATAAAAAGTTTGTGGATTAAAGCTGCATCCGGAAAACCTAATGTACATGTCAATAACCAAACAGAGAAGAAACCTGTTGACATTGACAGTAAAAATATTGTTGATGTTGAATTTGAAGAGATAGACGACGAGGGAGACAGTACCTGATGAAAACTTACCTGCGAATTCTGAGATACATAAAACCTTACTGGACACATCTTGCAGGGTCAATAATAAGTGTTTTGCTTTTTGTGATATTTTCCAGTGTTTCTCTTGTTTCTATTATGCCTTTTTTGAATACACTGTTTTCCGCGGAAACTCAGCAGATCAGTGTCTCGGCGGATATGCCTGATGTAGCAGCAGGAGCCAAATCCATAGTGCCTGACATTTCGTCAAAAAAAGAGGTGTTAAAACAAAAACTCTTCAGGTTTTTCCTGGGAGAGAACTGGGAAAAAGACAAACTTAATGCGCTTCACAGAATTTGTGTTTTACTTGTACTTGTTATAATGTTTAAAAGCTTTTTCGGATATCTTCAGGCCTATTTAATGGCATATGTTGAACAAGGTGTAATTAGAGATATAAGGAACGATATCTACAGCCATATTCAGGAACTATCCCTGAGCTATTTTGATAAAACCCGTACAGGCCAGCTTATTTCACGTATTACGAATGATGTTACTCTTGTAAACGGGGGGCTGTCCGCAAGTTTTTTTACTCTCATTAAAAATCCCCTGCTGATTATCACATCCCTTACAATTGCTTTTATTATTTCATGGAAACTTACACTGGCATCATTAATAGTGCTTCCTGTCAGCCTTTTAATAATCGGATATCTTGGTATGAGATTAAGAAAAGACAGCCGTATATCCCAGCAGAAAATGGCAGATGTAACGTCAGTGCTTCAGGAAACAATATCCGGAATCCGAATTGTAAAAGCTTTTAGTATGGAAGATTTTGAAATAAGAAAATTTGCGCATGAGGCAAACAATTATTTTAAAACTCTTCTGCGTCTTACAAGAGTAAGAAACCTTGCTTCGCCTATTACAGAATTTCTCGGCACTGTTGTGGGTGTTGGAATACTTTGGTACGGAGGGCAGCAAGTACTTGGCGGTACACCGGGAACATCCCATTTAAGCCCTGCAGAATTTATTACATTTGTCATAGTCATTTTTTCCATTATGCAGCCTTTCAAAGAAATTTATACTGTAAACAACAGACTTCAGGAAGCTCTTGCAGCAGGAGAGAGAATTTTTTCACTTATTGATACTGAGCCTGAAATCAAAGAAATTGAAAACCCTGTTCCCTGTAAAGAGTTTAAAGACTCAATAGTTTATGACAAAGTATCTTTTTACTACAATAAAACCACAGGCATTGTTCTGGATTCCGTATCTTTTACAATTAAAAAAGGGAAGATTCTTGCTATAGTAGGCCCCAGCGGTTCAGGAAAGTCAACACTTGCAGATCTTCTGCCAAGGTTCTATGATCCGGTAAACGGTAAGATTCTGATTGACGGTAAGGATATATCCACAATAAGAATCAAAGATTTAAGAAATCTGATGGGTATTGTTAATCAGGAGACAATACTTTTTAATGATACTGTAAGAAACAATATTGCATACGGTATGGAACATATCCCTATTGAAAAGGTTATAGAAGCTGCAAAAGTGGCGAACGCCCACAGATTTATAGAGAAGATGGAACACGGTTATGATACAATCATCGGTGAGAGAGGTGTAAAACTTTCAGGTGGAGAAAAACAGAGGCTCGCAATTGCCCGTGCAGTGTTAAAAAATCCGCCGATCCTGATTCTTGACGAAGCAACGTCTTCTCTTGATACTGAGTCCGAACTTCTCGTTCAGGAGGCTCTTGACAGACTTATGGAAAACAGAACGTCGTTGATTATTGCGCACAGACTTTCCACTGTTCAGCATGCGGATGAAATTATTGTTTTAAATAAAGGAAAGCTGGTTGAAAGGGGGAATCATCACAGCCTTATGGAAAAGGGCGGTTTGTATAAAAAACTTTACACAATGCAGTTCAGAAATATTTAACATTAACATTTGCAATGGTTAAGCTGAGTGGAGCATTTACGGAGCCATTGGGCACAATAAGAAGAAAACCAACTTTCAACTATAAAAATCAGAAAAGTAATGTATTTTGGCAGGGAAATAGACGAGGTAGAAAATGAATGATTTTCTAACAATAAAAGAAGCTAGCGAATGGGCGAGTAAATATTTAAATAAAAATATTTCTACTTCCAATATTTCATATTTAATACAATATGGAAAAGTTAAAAAACGAGGGCATAACGGTTCAACTGTAATAAGCAAACAAGATTTAATTAATTATTACAAAAGTTATAACGGACAACGGGAAAACAAATGGAAACAAAAACTTGGTAATGATCTAAATTGGGCGCTATCATTTGACCATCTGAAAGAAAAAGATACGACTAAACATATACATCGTTTACACCCATACAAAGGGAAATTTATTCCGCAACTTGTTGAATATTTTTTAGACTCTCATATTGACGAATTTAAAAAAGAGATTTACTTTAATAAAGGTGATATTGTATTAGACCCTTTTGCAGGAAGCGGGACAACTCTTGTTCAAGCAAATGAACTTGGTATGCACGCCATTGGCATTGATATATCAGCATTTAATACACTTATTTCAAATGTTAAAATTGTAAAAGTTGATTTCAACAACTTGCAAAAAGAATTAAATAAAATTACAACAAAACTCAAAGAGTTTATTTCCGGATCAAACAACATACAATTTGAACAGGAATTACTCGAAGAACTGAATATTTATAATAAAAAATATTTTCCTTCGCCTGAGTTTAAAATAAAAATAAGGCAAAAAGAAATTGATGAAAAAAGTTATACAAAAGAGAAAGAACAAGAATTTTTAAAAATATTCGCTAATTTAGTAAAGAAATATCAACTTGAAATAAAACATGAAACTGTAAACAATTTTCTTGAAAAATGGTATTTAAAACCTGTAAAAAGGGAAATAGATTTTGTTTTTGAGCAAATAAAAGGCGTTGAGAATTATAATACAAAGAAAATTCTAACCATAATTTTAAGCCGGACAATGCGTTCTTGCAGAGCAACAACCCACGCCGACCTTGCAACACTTAAAGAACCTGTAACACAAACATATTACTGCCGGAAACACGGGAAAATATGTAAACCGCTGTTTTCAATTCTATCCTGGTGGGAACGATACAGCAAAGATACTTTAAAAAGATTAAAAGAATTTGATAAATTACGTACGAATACTTTTCAAATCGCCTTACAAGGAGATTCAAGGAAAATTGATATTTTCAAAGAATTAGAAAAGAAAAATAAGAATTTTGCCGAGCTGGCAAGAAAGCAAAAAATCAGAGGAATATTTTCAAGTCCGCCTTATGTAGGATTGATAGACTATCACGAACAACACGCATATGCTTATGATTTATTCGGATTTAAAAGGAATGATGAACTTGAAATAGGCCCGCTAAACAAAGGACAGGGGAAACAAGCAAGGGAATCATATATTGAAGGTATTTCACAAGTTTTAATCAATTCGAAAAGATTTTTACAAAAAAATTACGATATTTTTCTTGTAGCGAACGATAAATATAATATGTATCCCAATATAGCGGAGAAGGCGGGAATGAGAATCGTAAATAAATATAAAAGACCTGTTTTAAACAGAACGGAGAAAGATAAATCCGCTTATTCCGAGATAATATTTCATTTAAAGGGAAAGTAATATGGTGCAAAAATTTGATATAGGATTAAATTCTAAGATTAATGAATTTGCTGAGAAATTCAATATAGACAGGAAAATAGTTGAAGACGATGATATATTTGAAGAATTTAGTAATTATTTGGTCGTATCAACAATACTACAAGATGATATAGAAGAAATAAATAAAATATCTACAAATAAAGCACAAGGAATTGACGGTATTTCAATATTTGTTAACGATAGATTAATTGCTGAAGAAAATGACTTAGAAAAAATTGGAGAGAATGAAAAATTAAAAATAAAAATTGCTTTTATACAGTCAACAATTCAAAATAGTTTTAATGAACAAAAATTTCAGTCATTTACGGATGAAGTAATAAATTTTTTAGTTGGAGAAAAAAATATCGAACCTTTTTCCTCCATTTTAGAAAAATTACTTAATGAAGAAGGCGATTTTATAGATAATTTTATAGAAACTCCATTGATTACATTATACTTTTTGTCAGCAAGGACAAACCATACTATACCAGAAAGTAAAATAAGTACTGAGAAAGATAAAATAACTAATAGGGAAGAGTTAAAAGGAAGATATCAATTGGATAATATTGTTTTCTGGCAAAGAGATGAGATTAAAGTGAATTATGAACAATTAGATAAATTCCATACGGTATCTTTAAAGTTTCATAAAAATATTCAATTAGAAGAGCGTGAAGATGTAGAAATAAGTTTATTGGCTGCTATAAAGTTTACAGAACTAAAAAAAATGATTTTAACAAAAGATGAAAATATCAAAGAAAAATTATTTATAGAAAACCCTAGAGCCCATCTTGGTAATACAACTGTTAATGAAGATATAAAGAACACTATTCATAATAATAAGTATAATTCATACTTTATTTATTTAAATAACGGCATAACGATATTGTGTGATAATATAACCAAGCATCCTATAAAGGAAAATGAATTTATTTTAACATTCCCAAGAATTATAAACGGGTGTCAAACTACCCATATATTATACGAAGAATATAAGCAAAATCCTAGAAACTTAGATAGTATTGAGATTATTGCAAAAATAATTGCGACTAAAAATTCAGATTTGAAAAAGCAAATAATTTTTGCTGCTAACAATCAAAATTCAATTGATAAAGATTTACAATCATTGAATATATATCACGAAAAAATCGAAGAATATTATAAGGGTAATGATGAATTTACTTTATTTTACGAAAGATTACGAGGACAATATTCTAATATAGTAGAGCCATACAAGAAAATAAATATAGAAAATTTAGCAAAGGTATATATTTCTGTTTTTTTACAAGAACCTCATAAAATGAAAAGTAATGCAATAAAAAAGATAAATAAATACCAAGAGGAAAATAAAATATTTAGCAATGAAGAAAACATCCCTAAATATTTTTATTCTGGTATTTTATTCTATTGGTTAAATAAGTTTCTATTAAATAGACAGTTAATACTAAAATCAAAAACTATGGATATGCATCTTTTATTGGGGATAGATTTGTTTCTTAATAAGAAATGCCAAAATATAGACGAAAAAATTTCCTTTTTGAAAACAGAAGAAAACGCAATCAATATTTTTATACAAGCAAATGACTTTTTATCAAAGGAAGAATATTTATTTGAAAAAAGAGGATTTTATTCTGGACCTAAAACAAAACAACTTATTAAAGCAATAGAAGGGTAAATGGCACTATCAAAAAATCAAATAAAATCCGTAGAAGGCACCATAAGAAATAGTCTTAGAAAAAGATTTGAAACATATGATCCGGAACCGGCAGTTATGCCCTTTCATACGAGACTTCTCGGAAAAGATAGACTTGCATTGTATTCTTTTATTCATTCCCTAAATACAAATTTCGGAACAACAATTTTTGAACCGGTTGCGGTTTCTTTAGCATCAAGTAGATTTAAAGTTGCAAAACCTCAAATGAAATCGGGAACACAAATAAGCGAGCAAGCACAATATGAAATTCAGAAAATAATGGATGAATTGACTGCGGCAAATAAAAAACCAGATAAATTGAAAGAAATAGAAATAATTCGCGAAGTTTGTCGTAAAGGCGAAATGAGAACTGTAAAACCTACAAGAGTTGATGTCTATCTTGAAAGTTATGATAACGAGATTTATTTAATTGATATTAAAACAGCCAAGCCCAATAAAGGTGGATTTAAAGAATTTAAACGAACTCTTTTAGAATGGACTGCAACATTTTTATCAGAAAAGCCAAATGCAAAAATAAACACACTAATAGCAATACCATACAATCCATACGAGCCAAAACCATACAGCCGTTGGACAATGGCTGGAATGTTAGATTTGGAAAATGAGTTAAAAGTAGCAGAAGAATTTTGGGATTTTCTCGGTGGTGAAGGTGCTTATAATGATTTGCTTGGTTGTTTTGAAAGAGTTGGAATAGAAATGAGAGATGAAATTGATAAATATTTTGAAAGATTTAAATAGCTGTGCCCAACACGGTGTACAATGGCTAATCAAGAGTTGATTATGAATGAATCGAACCAAATAACAATAATGAACAGAAGCGCGGAAAATACCGCTACAGTACATATGCCCAACAGATAAATTCAACTGCGTGGCATTAAAGGGTAATAATTACTATTTATCAGTTTAAATGCGGGGTTATTATGAATAAAGAAATTATTAAAACAAAAAATTCTCCGGCTGCAATAGGCCCGTACAGTCAGGGTGTTAAAGCAGCATCAGGCAGGCTTGTTTTTACAGCAGGCCAGATTCCCCTGGATCCTGAAACAGGAGAGATAAAGGGAAACACAATAGCAGAGCAGACAAAACAGGCACTTTTAAACTTAAAAGGGGTTCTTGAGGCAGCAGGTTCAGGACTTGACATGGTTATAAAAACAACTGTATTTTTAAAGGATATGAATGATTTTTCTGCAATGAACAGTGTTTATGCGGAATTTTTTACGGGAAATCCGCCTGCGCGTTCAGCTGTGGAAGTGTCGCGGCTTCCGAAAGATGTTCTTGTGGAAATTGAGTGTGTTGCACTTTCAGATTGATTTATGAAAAAAATATTTACTATAATTATTCTTACATTAATTTGTAATGTGTCGCTTTTTTCGCAGACCGGAGATACAACAGGGGTTTCTCTTAAACCGAAAGTACACAGCACATTTAAAGCAGTGCTCTTTTCTGCGGTAATACCAGGCGCAGGACAAATATATAACGGTCAGATAATAAAAAGTTTTGCGGTTGTAGCAGGTATAGCCGGGATGGCTTATGCTGCACATATTCAGAATGAAAGAGCTCTGAATTCTCAGTACGATGAAGAGATAAACTATTACAAACAGGACAGAGACAAATTTATCATTTATGCTGTGCTGGTCTATTTTATAAATATAGTTGATGCATATGTTGATGCACAGCTCATGGATTTTGATACAGGGCCGGATTTGTCGATGGTCTGTAAAAAGAACAGGACAATTGCATTAAGTTTTAACTGGTCATTTTAAAGCTGCGGAGTTAGTATGAAAAGAGAAGAAGCTTTGGAGCTTGTAAAAAAACATGTTTCCAATAAAAATCTTATCAAGCACATGATTGCTGTAGAAGCTGTAATGAAATTCCTTGCCAGAAGATTCGGTGAGGATGAGGAGTTGTGGGGGCTGGCAGGGCTTCTGCATGACCTGGATTATGACCGGACAGCAGATGATTTTGAAAATCACGGTAAAATAACAGCGGAAATTCTTGAAAAAACAGATGTACCGGAACAGGTTATCTATGCAATAAAAAGTCATCCCGGGCATTTCCCGCGAAAAAGCCTTATGGATAAAGCCCTGTTTGCTGCTGATCCCATAACAGGATTGATAGTAGCTGCAACACTTATGCATCCCACAAAAAAGATTAAAAACGTGGATGTTGAATTTATAAAAAGAAGGTTTAAAGAAAAGAGATTTGCAGCAGGCGCAAACAGAGATCAGATAAAAAGCTGCTCTGAAGCAGGTATTGAGCTGGATGATTTTATTGCGCTTTCTCTTGAAGCGATGCAGTCTGTGGATAAAGAACTTGGTTTGTAGAATTTATGACAAAATTATATATAATTTTAATGTATGTTCTGGTTTTTTCAGACTTTGCTTCAGCTCAAAAAACGGAAAATTATATTGAGCCGGTTTTGTGTGAACCTGAGAGTTCTGTGGTTGTCAGGGATAATTTTCTCGGGAAAGATAAAGCCAAACATTTTCTGGCATCAATGATAATTACCGGTGGAAGCGCATGGGTGGCAAAACACAGGTTTGGTCTTGATACCAGGTCTGGCATGACAGTTGGAATCAGCATAGGCCTGTCAGTTGGTATTATGAAAGAGGTTGCAGATAATAAAAATCCCCGAAAACAGTATTTTTCATGGCGTGATATTGTTGCTGATATAGCGGGTGTAATAGCAGGGAGTATTTTTCTGGCATGGTAAAAAGCAGCAGAACAGACGGATTATTTGAAATATCAGGTGCAGTGCATCTTCATTCCAGTTGTTCAGACGGGTCAAAATCAATACCTGAAATTACAGAAACGGCTAATGAGAAGGGGCTTGATTTTTTGCTTTTCAGTGATCATAATACATTAAAGCCCAAAAAAGACGGGCTTGAGGGTATTTATAAAAAGGTTGCAGTTGTAATTGGGTGTGAGCTGAATGATCCTGATGATAAAAACCACTATCTTGCATTTCAGATAGAAGATGAGATCCCTCTGGGCCTCAGGGCAGAAGAGTATGTGAAAAAGGTGAGAGACCAGGGCGGTTTCGGCATAATTGCGCATCCTGCTGAAAAAAGGAGTTATTCGGAAAAGTATCCTCCCTATCCCTGGACAGACTGGAATGTGCAGGGATTTGACGGTATTGAGATCTGGAATCAGTTATCCGAATGGATGGAAGGAATGAGCAGGCTTAATTTTATATACAGGCTGATGCATCCTTTAAGATCCATTCACTTTCCTGTAAAAAGTATTCTTGAAAAGTGGGACAGGCTTAACATTGAAAAGAGAATTGTAGGCACAGGCGGAATAGATGTCCATGCTTATAAAAAAAGGTTTCTCGGATTTATAAATCTGGAAATCTATCCGTATAAAGTTCAGTTTAAATCAATTAGAACACATCTGCTTCTTGATGAATCGTGGCAGGAAATTCTGAAAAAGAATGATTTCAGTCTTGCAGAGAGAGCAATTTTTTCAGCTATAAAAAATGCCCGGTTATTTATTGTTAATTATTCTGTAGGAGATGGAACAGGATTTGAGTTTTATGCACAAAAAGGTTCCCGCATATTTCCAATGGGCGCAAGAATCAATGAACATGAAGTTGAGTTTCATGTTGTTTGTCCTCTTAAAGGTAAAATAAGATTTATTCATAATAGTGTGGTTAAAGAGCAGAAAAGAGGGCAGGATCTGCAAATCAAATGTAATGAACCCGGGGTTTACAGGGTTGAAATATACAGAAAGGGCAGGGGATGGATTTATTCCAATCCAATTGTACTAATGAAGTAACAGCACAGGAAGGGAAAGGCTGTAATGAAAAGAATTAAGGAGTACTGCGGAATAATTGGGATTGCAGGGCATCCGCAGGCTGCGGAAATGGCATATCTCGGGCTTTATGCGCTTCAGCACAGGGGACAGGAAGGTGCAGGTATTGTTTCCTGTGAGAACGGCAGGGTTTACAGACATGTAGGCAGAGGCCTTGTAAATGATGTTTTTGCATCTCCGGGCACACTTAAAAGTCTTAAAGGCAGTATGGCAATAGGACATAACAGATATTCCACAACAGGCACTGATAAAAAAGAGAATGTTCAGCCTTTGCTGGTTAATACCAAATCAGGATTTGTAGGCCTGGGACATAACGGTAATCTGGTAAATTCAAAAAAACTAAGGTATAAGCTTCAGCAGAACGGTGCGATTTTTCAGACTACAACAGACAGCGAACTCATTCTGCACCTGATTGCAATATCACAAAAACATGATATTGTTGACCAGATTAAAGATGCATTGACAAAGATCAGCGGCGCTTTCTCTCTTGTAATTCAGATTGAGGGCAGAATTATTGCGGCAAGGGATCCCAACGGATTCAGACCTCTTGCACTTGGCAAGCTGGATCAAGGTTATGTGGTTGCGTCGGAAACATGTGCAATGGATTTGATAGGTGCCGAATACATGAGAGATGTACATCCGGGTGAGCTGGTTATAATTGATAAAAACGGTTTCAAATCCCAGTACTTTACCAATGCACAAAAGTCAACGCACTGTATCTTTGAATTTATATATTTTTCCCGACCAGACAGCAGAATTTTCGGTGAATATGTGGATAAAACAAGAAGAAAACTGGGAAGAAAGCTGGCGGAAGAACATCCTGCTGATGCGGATATTGTAATTTCAGTTCCTGATTCAAGTAATACTGCAGCATTGGGATATGCAAATGCTTCGGGCATACCTTTTGAGATAGGGCTTATAAGAAATCACTACATAGGAAGGACCTTTATTCAGCCGCAGCAGTCCATAAGAAATTTTAATGTAAAAGTAAAATTTAACACTGTGGGGGGTGTTTTAAAAAATAAAAGAGTTGTTATAGTGGAAGATTCCATTGTCAGGGGAACAACGCTTAAAATGCTGACTCAGCAGCTGAGAAATGCCGGTGCAAAAGAAGTTCATATCAGGGTAAGCTCTCCTCCCATTAAATTCCCCTGTTACTACGGGATGGATTTTCCCACTATGGAGGAGTTAATTGCATCCAGCAAATCGGTAAAAGAGATAGAAAAATTTCTTGGTGTGGACAGTCTGGGATACCTTTCAATTGAGGGCCTGGTCAGTTCCGTACCAAGCGAGGGGCGAGGTTATTGTACTGCGTGTTTTGACGGAAAGTATCCTGTGGAAGTGGAAAAGGATTTTGAAAAGGAGCAGTATGAATAAACTAATAAGGAGACGTTATGAAAGGAATTCAGGGGGGCCTGGATATGCTCTTTATTCTTCGCCCGATGTTGTTCTATCCTGTGTGGACGTTTTTTCTGGCAGGAAGCTTGGAAGCAGGGATGCGTTTAAACGGGAACTGGCAGTTTCCTGTTCTACCGGTAATTTTTTCAGTAACCCTTATAACTGGCTCGGCTTTTATTCTGAATCAGATAAAGGATAAGGAAACCGACAGAATAAATAATAAGCTGTTTTTTATAGCAGACGGGATTGTAAAAGAAAAAAGTGCATTTATTGAAGCAGGTGTTCTTGCATTTGCAGGGCTGCTTATTGTTTTTTTTATTTCGTTTAAAATATTTTTATTAGCAGCGGCTCTTTTCTTAGTATCAGGAATATGTTACAATTATCCTCCGTTTTCGTGGAAAGACAGGCCTGTAATGGGAATGGTGACAAATTCGCTGGCCGGTCTTTTTATATTTTCAATGGGATGGATAGCAAGGGGAGGTTCCGGATATATACCTTTGTATGTTCTGCCCTATGCCGTTGCAGGAGGAGCGGTTTATCTTGATACAACTCTGCCTGATGTTAAAGGAGACAGAGAAGCAGGCAAGATTACTTTTGCCGTAAAATATGGTCATGGCCTTACAATACGGCTTGCGTCAATATTGGAAATATCAGTAGTGATTACAGCATTTTTATTATCGGACAGGTTTATTTTTTATGCCAGTGTTGTGGTTCTTCCGTTTTTTGTTTTAAGCGCTATAAAACCTGATCTGAAAAACGGCGTCAGAGCTGTTAAGTTTTCTATAATTATACTTCTTGCAGGTGTGTGCTGGTTTTATCCGGCTTTGTTTGCAGTGGTAATGGTTGCATTTTTTATCACAAAAATTTATTATAAAAAAAGATTCAATTTTAATTATCCCAGTTTAAAAGCATAATAAAATGGATAAAAACAGAGGAATTTTAATAGACACGAATTTATGCGATCTTTGCGGCGCTTGTGTTGCAGTTTGTCCTGAAGATGCCATTATTCTGCAGGAACGAAATATTGAGGTTATGCAGGACAGATGTACAAAGTGCGGATTGTGCGCTGCAGTCTGTCCCCTTAATGTACCGGAATTGTTATGATATGAAAAAATATACTTTTGACATTACAATTATCGGAGCAGGGCCTGCAGGATCCATGGCTGCAAAAAGAGCAGCGGAAAAAGGTGCTTCTGTTCTACTTATAGAAAAAGACAAGTATGCAGGTATTCCTGTAAGATGCGCTGAAGGTGTGTACAGGGATGAAATAACCAGACTTGTTGATATTGATGACAGCTGGATATGCAGTAAAATTATTTTTTCGGAACTGGTCTCTCCTGACGGAAACAGGGTTAAGGCTGCAGAGGATGCTTCGGGCTACATACTTGACAGGAAAAAATTTGATCAGGCACTTGCGGTTCTTTCAGTGGAAAGCGGTGCAGATCTCCGGACAGAAACCTATGCATCCGGAATGAAGAAAAATGTACATGGAGAGTGGGAAGTATCCGCATGCACAAGAGGCGAGGATATTAAAATTCTCACAAAAGTTGTAATTGGCGCAGACGGAGTAGAGTCCAGAGTGGGCAGATGGGCTGGAATTGATACAAGCCTTAAACTCCGTGAAATAGAATCGTGCTGCCAGTTTACACTTGCAGATCTCAGTATTGATGATCAGACAGTACAGTTTTACATGTCAAAGGAGTTTGCTCCTGGAGGTTATGCGTGGGTGTTTCCTAAATCCGGAGGTCTGGCAAATGTAGGACTGGGTATTCTGGGCACTTATGTAAAAGATGTAAATCCAGAAAAGAGTCTTAAGAATTTTGTTAAAAGATATTTCCCTGAGGGCAGAGTTATATCTCAGATTGCAGGCGGTGTGCCGGTTCTGCCGGGATTAAAAGACATGGTGGCAGATGGTGTTCTTCTTGCGGGAGATGCCGCAAGACAGGTTGATCCTCTTTCCGGCGGAGGAATTACAAACAGCATGGCAGCAGGTATTATGGCTGCGGAACATGCAGTGCGGTCAATTGAACAAAAGGACACTTCAAAGAAAAATCTTACTGCATATCAAAAAGAGTGGGACAGAAAATACGGTAAAAAAATGAGGCTCAGTTCAAAACTGAAAAAAGTTGTTGATGATCTGGATGAGGAAGTGTTTAATAATCTGGTGGGAAAAATGTCTTTACTACCTCAACAGAAACGAACGCCTTTTGCATTTTTTAAAACACTGCTTTTAAATCAACCGAAGTTGTTTTTGGATGTGGCAAAATTTATCCTTTAACAAAGTGGGAAATATGTATGTTTTACTCCTGAGAATTCTTTGAAAGAGAGCTTTAAAGATGGGGAACTTGAGAATTTTTACTATACCGAATTTGCTAACTGTTTTAAGACTGATTTTTCTGTGGCCTGCGCTTAAGTATCTGAAATCCGGAGATGAATATGTTGCTCTGTTTTTTATTCTGCTTGCAGGAGCAACAGATTCTTTAGACGGTTATGTTGCAAGAAAGTACAATCAAATATCAGATTTTGGCAAGGCTTTGGATCCTGTTGTTGACAAAATTTTTACACTTTCAATTATTGTATTTCTCGTGTTTTCGCCGGATTATTCTTTACCCGGATGGTTTTTAATTTTTCTTATGTTAAGAGAAATGTTGCTTGTGACTGCAGGGTTCTATCTTATTACTGCTAAGAAAACTGTAATTCAGGCTCAAAAACCGGGAAAGTACTCGGCATTTATTAACGGGGTTTTGGTTATTTTGTATATACTTCATTTTATTTATGTTGATTATCTTTTAATAGCAGCGGTAGCTGCAACGTTGTATTCAACTGCAGTTTATGCGAAAGTTTTTTTCAGGAAAGTATCGGAGAAGTAAATGGAACAGAAAAGCGGAAAATGGAATCTGGGACTTAAAAAGTCGAGAAAAGGGATTCTTGAAAAAATAAACAAGGTATTTTCCGGCAGGTCGAAAATAGATGATTCAGTACTGGAAGACCTGGAGGAAGCGCTGATTGAAGCTGACGTTGGAACAGATGTAAGTCTTGAAATAGTTGAGCAGGCAGAAAAAGTTCTTTCTGCAAGAGATGTAACACAAGATGATATAAAGCAGATAATTAAAAGTGAAATTGCAAAGATTGTCAATATTCCTTATCAAAAGCTTGTTTTAAATGCCGGGCCTGAGGTGATTCTTGTTGCAGGTGTTAATGGAACCGGCAAAACAACTACAATAGGTAAACTTGCCGCAATATACAAAAAAGAGGGTAAAAAGGTTTTGCTTGCAGGTGCAGATACATTCAGAGCAGCAGCAGCAGAACAGCTGCATCAGTGGGCTAAACGTACAGGTGCAGACGTTATTCTTCAGAAGCAGGGGGCTGATCCCGCATCAGTTGCATTTGATTCCATTGAAGCAGGTATTTCAAGAGGTGTTGACGTTGTAATAATTGATACTGCAGGCAGACTACAAAATAAAGTAAATTTAATGGAAGAGCTGCGTAAAATCCACAGGGTGATACAAAAGAAAATTCCGGATGCACCTCACGAGGTTCTTCTTGTAATAGACGCTACAACAGGACAAAACGGTCTTTTGCAGGCAAAGATTTTTACAGAAGCAGTTGGTGTAACGGGAATTGTGCTGACAAAACTCGACGGAACTGCAAAAGGCGGGATTGTTGTTGCAATATGCAAAGCCCTTAATATACCGGTTAAATGGGTTGGTTTGGGAGAGGGTGTGGAAGATCTTGTTAAGTTTGATCCGGAAGTTTATGCTGAGGAACTTTTGGGAGACTGATGTTCTTAACAATCAGTAAGTTTAAAACAGGCATTTGCTGCATTGTGGAGATATTCCGTATAATAAGTGATTTGGGAAGTTATTTTCAGCCAGGATATTAATTAACATGAAAGATTTATCAATTTCTGATAAAAAAGTGTGCCTTATTACTCTTGGGTGCCCTAAAAACGATGCTGATTCGGAGGTTCTGTGGGGACTTCTGAGATCTCATGGAATGCAGCTTACAAAATCAGCTGAAAGTGCGGATGTTATTTTTATTAATACATGCGGATTTATTGAAGATGCAAAACAGGAATCCATTAATGCAATATTAAGTGCAGTAGCTCTGAAAATGGAGCAGCCGGAAAAGAAATTGTATGTGTGGGGGTGTCTGTCTAAACGATATAAAAAAGACCTGATAAAAGAGATCCCTCAGGTGGATATGTACTTTGGAGTTGAACCTTATCAGGAAATAGAGAGGTCGCTTTTCCATAGCAGAACCATGTTGCAGGATGCAAGAATCAGGCCCCAAAGACTCTCAACACCCGCGCACACTGCATATCTTAAAATTTCCGATGGATGCAGCCATACCTGTACTTTCTGCGCAATTCCGCTGATAAAGGGCAAAATTAAGTCAAGACCTGCAGATAAGCTTTTTAATGAAGCTCAAATGCTTGCTTCTCAGGGAGTAAGAGAGCTGATTCTGATTGGTCAGGATACTACTGCATATGGGTATGATCTTGGTTCAGGGATAAATCTTTCAGGGCTTATAAGAAAAATTGCACAAATTGACGGAATTGAATGGATCAGGATTATGTATGCACATCCTGCAAACATTACAACAGATCTTATAGAAACCATTGCAGAAGAAGAAAAAGTTTGCAAATATCTGGATCTTCCCCTTCAGCATATTTCCGATTCAATGCTGAAGAGAATGGGAAGAGACATGACTGGTGATCAGATTCGAAGATTAATTGAAAGGCTTCGCAGCAATATTCCGGATATTGTACTCAGAACAGCTTTTATTACAGGCTTTCCCGGTGAAACAGAAGAGGATTTTAACGAACTTCTGGATTTTGTAAACAAAACAAAATTTGAGAGACTGGGATGTTTTGTTTTCTCCCCGGAACAGGGGACAGCTGCCTATAAAATGGAGCCTAAGATCAGTAGGGAAACTGCAGTCAGCAGGCACAGGATTATCATGGAGAGTCAAATGTACATTTCCGAAGACATTAACCGCTCTCTGGAATCTACAGTGCAAAATGTGATTGTTGACGGATTTGACGAGCATGAAAAAGTATATTTTGGCAGAACACAGGGCGACTGTCCGGAGATAGATCAGACAGTATGGATTCATACTGATAAAGATATACAGGCAGGGGATATTATACAGGTTGTTGTTGATGAAGGCCTTGCTTATGATTTAATAGCAACGTATTAACGGAGAAAATTATGAAAAGTAATAAATTTTTTGCAGCAGCTTTGATTATACTTGCTTTTACAGCCGGTTATTCTCAGCTGCCGGAGTTTAATTATCAGAGAACATCAGGAATACCGGTTTTTTATTATGATCTTGTATCATTTGCAAAACCCGGATCTGACAGCACTGCGGTTACGGTTTATACAAAAATATGTTATGATGAGCTTCAGTTTTTAAAAACCGAACCGGGGTTCAGAGCAACGTACGAATTGACAATTTTACTTACGGATAAAAAGGGCAGGGATAAAGCACACAGGATTGTTAATAAAGAAATTAACGAAGCGCTGTTTGAGAACACAAACTCACGTACGCTTTTTAGTATTACAAAAACTAATTTTGTTTTAAAACCCGGGATTTATAAAGTGAATATTTCGCTTACTGATCTTGATGCAAAGAAAACAAGAAGAATGAAAAGTGAAGTAGAGGTTCCTGAATTTTTTTCACAGAAATTAATGATCAGTGATTTGCTTATAGCAGACAGCCTTAATACGGATTCTACAGGAATAAAAATAATTAATCCCAATGTTTTTGGCAATTTTTTAGACAATCAGAAATTTTTATATGTGTATTCGGAAATATATTCATTGGAAAACATTCAGGATGTGAAGATAAAACTGAAACTTGCAGATAAAGATAATAACGAGAAAGTAATAAAAAAGTTTACAAAAAAACTTGAGGGCAGTATAACGCCTGTGTTGTTAAAACTTGGAAGGAAAGAACTTAAAAACGGGAAATATGATATTATTATGACAGTTGAAAGTTCAAAATATGTGGCAGGACAAAAACGCCCTATACTAATAAAATGGCAGAATATGCCCTCTGCGTCCGAAGATCTTGATGAAGCTATTGAACAGATGAGATGGATTGCAAAAAGTTCATTTCTTAAGAAGCTTCGCAAGATGGACGAGACGGAAAAAAAGAGAGTATTTTCAGAGTTCTGGAAAAGTCTTGACCCGTCTCCAGGTACCGAAGAAAATGAGATAATGGACGAATATTATAAAAGAGTAGAGATTGCAACGGAGAATTTCGGTACGTTTTTACCGGGTTGGAAAACTGACAGAGGTATGGTGTATATTATTCTGGGGCCTCCTGATGATGTTGAAAGGCACCCGTTTGAGGTTTCATCCAAACCTTACGAAGTATGGTTTTATCAGCAGTTTAACAGGGACCTATATTTCATGGACGAGAGAGGATACGGTGAATACAGATTAATAAATCCTGAGATATTCTGGGAGATGGTCAACAGGACGAGGTAATTTGATTTAAAAAATAAAGCAAAAACCATTTTCTCCTGGAGAATAATTAGTTCAATGGTTTAGTTAAGGGAAATTTGTATGATGAAAATTGCTGTTTTTGCTTCAGGACGGGGATCCAACTTTAAAGCTATCCTGAAGGCAGTAAAAGAAAAAAAATTAAATGCAGAAATTGCTCTGCTTATAACAAACAATCCTGGTGCAGGATGTATTGAGTATGCAACTGAGAACGGAATTCCGGTGCAGATTGTACGAAGAAAAGATTTTTCTTTAAGAGAAGAATTTGTTAAAAGCCTTCTGTTGTTTCTTGCTAAAGCAGAAACAGATTTAATTGTTCTTGCAGGATACATGAAAAAAATTCCCGATGAAGTTCTGGATAAGTATCATAACAGAGTTATTAATATTCACCCTGCTCTGCTTCCGTCATTCGGTGGTAAGGGGATGTACGGTAGTAATGTTCATAAGGCTGTTTTAAATGCAGGATGCAAAGTTACAGGTGTTACTGTTCACTTTGTTGTCAAGGAGTATGACAGAGGACCTATAATTGCTCAGCAGTGTGTTGATGTGATGCAGGGAGACAATCCTGAAACACTTGCTGCAAGAGTTTTAAAAACAGAACACCAATTGTACTGGAGGGTGATTCGGAAATTTTCCGAAGGAAAGATAAAAGTTGTTAACAATAAGGTTTTTATTGAAGAGTAGCAATTTTTTTGATTTTTTTAGCAGCATGTCTTTTTAATCACAATATTAAATTTGCGGTATTTTAATCTATTCTCACAATTATTAAATATCCGGGATATATTTCAATATAACAAATTTTTTCAGGTAAAAAGTAACGCAATTGGGCGGGTAATCTGAATTTTTTAAAAAGTTTTTATTTTTTTATCAATCTTTGTGGCACTTTGTTTGCATTTTTAAATTTCTATTAATAATTTTATTAAAACCGGCCGAAAACAACACATGTTTTCAGGATTTGTATGTAATGTGGTTAAAAAACCTTAACACCGGAGGAAAGAGTGGTGCAGATAAAACGGGCGATTGTAAGTGTTTCAAATAAAGAGGGAATAGTACCCTTTTGTAAAACTTTATCACAGTCAGGAGTGCAGATAATATCTACCGGAGGTACAGCATCCATCCTTAACAAAAATGATGTCCCTATTACAATAATTAGTGATGTTACAAAATTTCCGGAAATGATGGACGGCAGAGTAAAAACTTTACATCCTGCTATTCACGGAGGTATTCTTGGTATAAGGGATAATGATGAGCATAAAAAGCAGGCAGAAGAGAACAGAATAAACTGGATAGATCTTGTAGTTGTAAATCTGTATCCTTTTGAACAGGCTGCAAAAAAGGAAAATCCTCAGATAGAAGATCTTATTGAACAGATTGATATAGGCGGCCCCACTTTAATCAGGAGCGCTGCTAAAAATTTTAAATATGTAACAGTTGTAGTGGACCCTGAAGATTACAACAGGGTAGCGGAAAACATTAAAAACAGCGGACAAATCCCTGAAGAGTTAAGAGCAGAGCTGGCAGTAAAGGCTTTCAGATTAACGTCACAATATGACCTGTTTATCGATAAAACGCTGTCTGAAATTTTACTTAAAGAGCACAGAGCATTTTTCAGATACGGAAAAGGTAAAGTATTAAGATACGGAGAAAACAGTCATCAGAAGGCTATGTTCTTTGAAGATCAGTCCTCACAGGAAGTATCAGCGGCAAAAGCGGAAGTAATTCACGGAAAAGAGATGTCGTACAACAATTATGTTGATGCAGACGCTGCTCTTGAGGTTGTAAAAGAGTTTAAGGAAACAGCAGTTGCAGTTATAAAACATACAAACCCCTGCGGCCTTGCAACAGGCAGAACTCCGAGAGAAGCTCTGGAAAGAGCTTGGGAAGGAGATCCGGTTTCTGCTTTTGGCTCTGTAATCAGTTGTAACAGAACTGTGGATAAAAAATTTGCAGAGTTCATAAGAGGAAAAGATGAAAAACACATCGGTTATGTAGTGGACGGCAATCGTCTTATTCCTCAGGAAGTGCTCTCAAAATTTGTGGAAGTAATAGTAGCTCCGGATTTTGACGATGAGGCTCTTAGTATTCTTACAAAAGCAAAGAATATAAGGCTTTTGAAAACCGGGCCTTTTAACAGAGGATCTTCAGAAAAGGACACATTCAGGAAAATAACAGGCGGACTTCTTGTAATGGACAGGGACAGTATAATCTGGGATCAATTCAAAACTGTAACAGAGAAGGATTTTGATGATAATAAAAAAGAGCTTGCCAGATTTGCTTATATTGCAGTTAAACATACAAAGTCCAATGCAATTGTTATAGCGCGCCAGAAAGAGCCCGGAGTTTTTCAGGTTGCAGGAATGGGAGCGGGTCAGCCAAACAGAATAGATTCGCTGAGAAAGCTTGCATACACAAAGGTAAGGGAGAATCTTCAGATTGAGTACGATGCTTTAAAACCCGGTATATCATTTGAAGAATTTTTTCAAAGAGAAATCAGCGGGATGGTACTTGCATCTGATGCTTTTTTCCCATTTGATGATACTGTCAGGTCAGCCGGAGCTTTGGGAATAAAATACATTGTTCAGCCCGGAGGATCAAAAAGAGATGAAGATTCCGTAAATGCATGCAATGAGCTTGGTATTGCAATGGCATTTACAGGGACCAGGCATTTTAAACATTAAAAGAGGCGTTTTTTATGGCATTTTGGTTTGGGAATTTATTGGGCGGAGATATTGCAATAGACCTTGGTACGGCAAATACCCTCATTTACGTTAAAGGCCGCGGTCTGGTTCTTAACGAACCTTCAATGATTGCTGTCAGAAAAGATGATTACAGTGTTGTGGCTGTTGGCAATGAAGCAAGAATTATGTGGGGTAAGGCTCCGGAAACAATAATGACAGTTAGACCCATGAAAGACGGAGTAATTGCGGATTTTGATCTCGCGGAAATGATGATCCGTAAATTTATCCAGAAAATCAAACTTCGCAAATTTTCTCATCACAGAATGGTAATATCGATACCTTCCGGTATCACAGCAGTGGAAAGAAGGGCAGTAAGAGATTCCGGGGAAAAAGCAGGAGCAAGGGAGGTTTATCTTCTTGAAGAGCCAATGGCAGCGGCAATTGGCGTAAATCTTCCCATTGATGATCCTGTGGGAAGTATGGTTGTGGATATCGGAGGAGGAACAACGGAGATTGCAGTTATATCGCTTTCAGGTATTGTATCTAAAATTTCCGTACGGATTGCAGGTGATGAAATGAATGAGGTTATTGTTCAGTATTTTAAAAAACGGCATAATCTTCTTCTCGGAGAAATTATGGCTGAACAGGTAAAAATAAATTACGGTTCAATTTCCCCGGTTAATGATGAGAGGAACATTCAGGTTAAAGGCAGGGATATTCTTACAGGTATTCCGCGAACTGTTGAAGTAAAAGCGTCAGAGCTTCAGAATGTACTTGAAGAGCCTGTTCAGGCGATTATTGATTCTGTTATGCTTTGTCTTGAAAAAACACCTCCTGAACTTGCATCTGATATTCTGGAAAGAGGAATAATTATGACAGGCGGAGGCAGCTTGCTTAAAGGTCTGGATAAAAGATTAAGACAGGAGACGGATCTTCCGGTAAATCTTGCAGAGAATCCTTTGACTGCAGTTGTTGAGGGATGCGGAGTTGTAATGGATGATATCGGAAGATATAACAGGGTATTGAATTTGCGTTTAAGAAAATAGGTTGTGATTAAAACCAATAAAAATATTTTTATCAGAGTCTGGGAGAATCATAAAAAGGGAATACTCCTTTTGTTTCTATTGATTCTCTCACTTTTTTTTGCTGCAAAAAGCAGGTACTGCAGGTATTCAAAACAGCAGATAATTCAGCGGTACTATGCATTTTTTTCATTTCCGGTAAAAAAAATAAAGAGACTTTATAAAGCAGAAGAACTGAACCGCAAACTGGTCAAGCAAATAATTGAGCTTAGTACCAGATATCAAAATGTGGTATCTGTTGAAAAAGAAAATAGCAGATTAAGGGCTCTGCTGAAATTAAAAGAGCATTTACCGTTTAAAGTTCTTTGTGCAGAGGTAACAGGTATGCAGCTTTCCGGTATTCCGGAATTTGTTGTTCTGAATAAAGGCACAGAGGAAAACATTAAAAAAGATGCAGCAGTTGTTGTGCAGTCAGGAGTTGTGGGAAGAATTGCAGAATCTCATACCGGGTGGTCAAGATGTGAACTGTTAACCAGCAGAACTGCGCGTATAAGTGCTATGATTTTAAGAAGCAGGGTCAAGGGAATAGTTCAATGGGAACATGGTGATGTTTTCTGTATGAAGGGAGTTTTAAAAAGAAGTAGTGTGGAGATTGGTGATATTATTGTTACCTCAGGAGTAAGTACAATTTATCCGGCAGGCCTTCTTATAGGCAGGGTTTTTAAAGTAACTCCTGCACAGGATGACATGTTTAAAGATGTGTATCTTAATTCAGGAGTAAATTTTCAGACTCTGGAACAGGTCTTTATTATTACCGGGGAAAAATAAGTGCATAAAATGTTTCGGTTTTTTAAAAACATGCTGATTATTTTCTTTCTTTTGTTCCTGCAGACAGAAGGGGCCAGATTAACCGGATTGTACTATTTATTTCCGGATTTTATCCTTTTATATTTAATTTTAAATTCCCGGGGCAGAAACCGGATACAATGGATGTTTACAGGGTTTTCAGCAGGACTGGTGCAGGATCTTGTTGCCGGTTCTCTGGTTGGAACATGGGCTCTGGCAAAAACATTAGTCTGCTTCATATCCCCGGAGTTAAATATTGATGATAACAACGAATCCGGTAGTATTGTAAAATTGATTATTCCTGTAGCAGTTCATTCCGCTGTGCTTTTTATTGTTAATAATATGCTGCTTCCGGCTTCCCCCATGCTTTTTTTAGAGGTTTTCTTGCCTATATTTCTTGTTAATACAAGCATTGTGTTTTTGATTGATATTGTTGTTAATTTGTATAAAATCAGACAGGAAGCGTTTTGATAGAAGACCGGTCACATCAAAATGAATTCAGAATATTTTTTGCTGTTGTTTCTATTATATTTTTTATCCTGTATGCAAGGTATTTTCAACTGCAGGTTGTTTCCGGGTCTTTTTACAAAAAAAGATCAGACATGAACAGTGTCCGGCAGATTCCGATTACTGCTGCAAGAGGTACGATCTATGACAGAAACAGCACTGTTCTTGTTGACAATAAACCCAGCTATTCACTTTTTGTGGTGCCGTTTGAGTTCAATAAAAATAAATACCGGACAGATATAAAGAAAATAACATCTCTTGATCCGGAAGAGATCAGCAGGAAAATCAAATCACAAAAGACACGGCCTTTTCTGCCTGTAAGATTACTGTCTAATATGACTTTTTCGCAGCTCTCAATGATCGAAGAACACAGAATTGATCTGCCGGGATTTTTCTATCATGCAGAGCCTGTCAGGTTCTATCCTTCCGAAGTGAATGCAAGTCATGTGCTGGGGTTTCTCGGTGAAATAACAAAATCCGAATTGGAACACTCAGACAGGCATTTATATCATGCAGGGGACATTGTAGGAAGGTCCGGAATTGAAAAGGAGTATGATAGTGTTCTGCGCGGGATCAGAGGATACATGTACAAACAGGTTGACGTTACAGGCAGGGAAACAGGAGATTTTGGCGGGAAAAGAGACCTAAGACCTGTCTCCGGAAGAAGTTTGATGCTGACTCTGGATGTTGGGATGCAGAAGCTTGCTGAAAATCTGCTTAAAAATAAAAAGGGTGCTATTGTTGTAATGGATCCCAATAACGGGGAAATATATGCAATGGCGAGCAGTCCTGATTATGATCCGGGAATTTTTTCAGGAGGAGTATCATCCTCTCTCTGGAACAAGTTAATGTCCAATCCTGAAAAACCTCTTTTAAACAGACCTGTACAAGCGCAGCTTCCTCCGGGATCTGTATTTAAACTGGTCACAGCAACTGCAGCACAGGCCTATGGTATCAGAAGTCCTGATTATACTGATGTGTGCAACGGAGCTTTTATTCTTGGTAACAAAATTTACAGATGCTGGAGAGAAGAAGGTCACGGAGAACTGAATTTATATCAGGCCATTGCTAAATCGTGCAATGTCTATTTTTATAGAACCGGGATTGATCTGGGGATTGACAAAATTTCAGATATTGGAAGAAAATTGGGGCTGGGATTGAAAACAGATGTTGATATACCCGGAGAATTAACAGGTATTATGCCTGATAAAAATTATCTTGATGCCAAATATGGCAGAGGCAGGTGGACAAAAGGCATGATTGCAAATATTGCTGTTGGTCAGGGAGATGTACTGGTTACTCCAATACAGATAGCGCAGGTTGCAGCTGCTGTTGCTACTTCCGGTTTAAGACCTGTTCCTCATATTGTAAAAGCAGTTCAGAACAAAAATAAGAAATCATGGACATTCATAAAGCCGGAGTATAAGAAACCGGTTGATATGCTTGCTTCGTCTCTTGAAATTATAAAGGAAGGTATGAGAATGGCTGTTATGGAGCCTGGGGGCACAGCGGTTCTTGCGCGTATAAAAGGAGTCAGTATATGCGGGAAAACCGGCACTGCACAAAATCCCCGTGGAGAACCGCATGCATGGTTTGCAGGGTTCGGCCCTTATGAAAATCCGGAAATTGTTGTTGTGGTTGTAATAGAAAACAGCGGCTCAGGAGGTAGTGTGGCAGCACCTGTTGCAGGTCAATTATTCAGGGAGTTCTTTTTGTGATTAATGATTTTTTGCCCGGAAAAAGGTTTGACAGAACAATAGTTTTTATAACACTGTTCCTTGCACTTGAAGGTCTGTTATTAATTTACAGTGCTTCATATCCATTGGACTCGGGATTTTTCAGCAGCTCTTTTGGCAGACAGATAGTTTGGCTTGTTATCGCCTGTGCAGCAGGTTTTTCTGCAGCAAAAATTAAAATTGCAGATTTAAACACTGCTGCGTATGCTATTTATGTTTTTACGGTTTTACTTCTTATTGTCCCCCTTATCGCAGGTAGCGGCGAGGTTAACAGATGGATAAATATCGGATGGTTTAATTTTCAGCCGTCCGAATTTGCAAAATTTTCAGCTATAATTGTACTGGCGAAATTTCTTTCGGAAAACCGGAGAATGTCAGAATGGAAAAGATTTTTATTGAGTTTTGTCATTATACTGCCATTTATTCTGCTTATTGTCAGAGAGCCGGATATGGGCACAGCCATAATCTTCGTAATTTTATGGATTGTTATGAGCATCTGGTCAGGCATTTCCGTTAATAAAGTGCTTGCGGTTTTTTTACCGGGTCTTGCACTTGTGTCTGGATTTTATTTACCCTTATTTGCCGCAGTGCTTACCGGTATAGGGATATGGGCAGTATTCTGGATGAAAAAGTGGTGGAAGGCGCTGTTTTATTCGGTTTTTTGTGCGGCAGGTGGGTTTTATTCGGGGTTTTTCTGGTCAAAACTGGCTGAATATCAAAAAGAGAGAATACTGATTTTCTTTGGGTTAAAGCAGGATCCTCACGGCTCGGCATATCAGGTTATACAGTCAAAGGTTGCAATAGGATCAGGTGGGATTTTTGGTAAGGGGTTTCTTCACGGATCTCAGTCTCAATTGAGATTTCTTCCGGAACAGCACACTGATTTTATTGTGTCAGTACTTGGCGAGGAATTCGGTTTTTTAGGGATTACAGTTGTTTTTTTGCTCTATTTTATTTTAATTATATCGTTGCTGAGAATTGCCAGATCATCAGAGGACAGGTTTAACAGTATGATTGTTGCGGGGATTTCAGGGCTTATTTTTTTCCAGGTAGTTGTAAATACAGGAATGGCTTCTGGAATTGTACCTGTTACAGGTATGGTTTTGCCTTTCTTAAGCTATGGGGGATCTTCATTAATTGTAATGTTTATCCTTATGGGGCTGGCATCCAATATATCAATGAAAAGGTTTACTTATTAATTTATTAAGGAGTAAATATGCATCCTATACTTTTCAGGATAGGACCACTGGAAATTCATTCATACGGACTAATGCTTGCAATATCTTTTTTTGTGGGGATTTTATGGGCCTCAAAAAGAGGAGAAAAGCGTGGGATTAAACAAAGCGATGTGATGGATCTGTCGTTTATAATTGTCTTATGTGCAATTATTGGTTCAAGGCTGCTTTATGTAATTACACACCTTGAACAGTTCAGGGGAAGATGGACAGACACTTTTAATCCTTTTCAGAGCAATGGAGAAATCGGCATTTCAGGTCTTACAATGCTTGGAGGAGTTGTACTTTCTGCTGTTGCGATAGTTGTTTTTTGTGTTGTAAAAAAGATAAATTTATTAAGGCTGCTGGGCTCCCTGTCACCTGCTTTTGGTATAGGTATTTTTATCACACGCATAGGATGTTTTTTAAACGGGTGCTGCTTTGGAAAACCTTCGGATTTGCCGTGGAGTGTAGTGTTCCCTTTAACCAGTCCTGCAGGGTACACTCTTCAGGGTCTGCATCTCCACCCCACTCAGCTTTATTCGTCTTTGTACGGGCTTTTAATTACAGTTATTTTGGTGATTCTTGACAGAAAAAAGAGATTTGACGGTTTTATTGTCAGTATTTTCCTGATTCTTTACGGAGTATCAAGATTCCTTGTTGATTATGTCAGATATTATGAAGACAGTGTAAAATTCCCTTTATTAGGTTTTAGATTTACAGTTAACCAGGGGATATCTTTTTTAATGGTATTGTCCGGAGCTGTGATATTTTTTATTTTTAAGAATTTACGTAAAGAGACTATATAAGTTGTTGAAATCTAAGTTATTAAAATTCTTGATTTTTACAATAATTTTCAGTAAATTTATTATTCGGGAATAATTATTTGAGGGGTGTATGTTATGAATAAGCACAGATTAATTATTTTTTCTCTGCTGGCTGTTGTTTTTGTCCCGGTTTTACTCTTTACTGGTTGCGCATCAACCAAACCGAAAGGACATGAGGAGGCCGTTACAGGCAGTAGTGCTAATATTGATGAACTGTTAGGATTAGTTGAAGAAGACACAAAGAAGAAAAGCCAGGAAAATCTCGGTGAAGATGATGTGCTTAAACTTCTTGGTGTCGGGGAAGAAGCAAAGCCTGCGGCTGAAGAAAGCAATATAAATACATCCTCACAGGAAGATCTGCAGAAAAAACTGCAGGCTCTTGAAAATGAAAAAAATGCAACGGAAACCCAGAAAAACGAACTGAAAAATAAAATTGACAATCAGACAAAGGCAATACAAACGACAAGCACTTATCCTGTATCAAATAATAAACCTCCGGTAACCTTTAAATCCAGATCTTTTGCTGACAGATATCAGGAAGCTTTGCAGACTTACAGAAACAGACAGTTTGTTTCTGCCATAGAAAAATTTGAGAATCTGCTTGCAACAGACAGTAATAATTCCCTCTCTGATAACTGCCAATACTGGATCGGAGAATGTTATTACGGTCTTGGAAGGTATGAAGAAGCGATTATTGCTTTTGAGAAGGTCTTTTCATTTTCAAAGTCTAACAAAGATGACGATGCACAGCTAAAATTAGGGTTGTGTCAATTAAGGCTTAATAATAAGCAGAAGGCAAAAGAAGAGTTTCAGAAGCTGATAGATCAATTCCCGACCAGTGAATATGTGAGTGTTGCAAAGAGGTTTATTTCTCAGATACAATAGACTCCGGTAATGCTTAGGATTTCCCTGCCTGATTAACCTTTGTTAGTGTGTGGGAATTATTATGTCTCAACCTTGAAAAGGGGTAATAATGAGTGAAAAATTAAACATTTTAATGGTGCTACCGGAAATAAGCCCGTTTACTCACACAGGAGAGTTAAGTGACCTTGGCGGTTCAATTCCGAGAGAGCTTAAAGATATGGGAATGGACATTCGCCTGATAACACCCCAGTACAGAGCTATTGATGAGCGTAGATTTATTTTACGGGATGTAATACGTCTGCAGAATATTGAAATACCCTTAGCAAATGAAAAGGTTACAATAAATGTTAAATCGTCTTTTCTGCCGAATTCAAAAATACAGGTCTATTTTATTGATTACAGACCGTTTTTTGCAAGAACGGGAATGTACAAGGATCCTGAAAGCGGCGAACCCTATCAGGATAATGCAGAAAGATTTATACTGTTTTCAAAAAGTGTTTTTGAAACACTGATAAGGCTGCAATGGCAGCCGGATGTGATTCACTGCCACGGATGGCAGGCAGGTCTTGTGCCGTTTTTTCTTAAAACAGAGTATAAGTCAAATCCGTTTTTTAATAAATGTTCAACCCTTTTAACTGTTTATGACTTTGCAGACTTGGGTATTTTTAATAAAACGTGTGCTGATTTTCTTTCGCCAAAAGATGATTTCAGTTTTAACGAAAGCCCAATAAATTTAAATGGCAATTGCAGTTTTTTGAAAGCAGGTATTGCATATTCCGATTACATTAACACATTAAGCGATACATACCTTAAAGACGTTTTAAATGGCTGTGAATCTGCTAAACCGGTTTATGATTTGATAAAAAAACGTAAGAACAGTCTTATAAGTGTGACTAATGGGATAGATTATTCGGAATGGGATCCTGAAAACGATAAATTAATTGCCGAAAATTTTTCCGCTGAAGATCTTTCGGGAAAATCGGAAAACCGTAAGATTTTAAGAGAAAAACTGGGCTTAAAAGTATCCGAGAATGAGCCTGTGATCTGCCTTGTAACGGAACTGAAAGACAGAAAAGGTATAAAACTTATTCAGGAATCGCTGGAAAAATTAATGGCAAGTAAAATAGGCTTTGTTGTTATGGGGCATGGGAAAAGGGAATATGAAACCTATTTTAGCAAGGCCGAGAAAAAGTACAAGGGAAGACTTAAATTTATAAATTCATTTGCAAAAGATTTGATTCATACGGTTGTTGCAGGATCGGATATGGTTTTAATACCGTCTAAATATGAACCGTGCGGGTTAATTCAGATGTACTGTATGCGGTACGGAACTGTTCCTGTTGTCAGACTTACAGGCGGTCTTGTGGACACTGTTATACCAATCAGGCAGAAGTCCGATAAAGGTACAGGCTTTGAAATTGATAAGTACACTCCTGCGGGGATTGTAAGAGGTATTTCAAAAGCAATAAAATATTTTGAAGATAAAGATGTATGGCAGCATATTCAGAAACAGTGTATGCTTAGTGATAATTCTATTAAAAAAGCTGTTGAGAAATATGTTGAAATATATAAAAAGTGTATAGGCAAGAAAGAATAGAAGCTCTAAGTTACGGAGATTAAATGGCAGTTGCCGAAGGTATAGAAGTTAAAGTTTCCTTTGTAGGAACAAGACTTGATATTGCACTTCTTGAGATTACAGGGTTTGTTGATACTGCCACATGCCAGGAGCTTGCAGGCGTTTTCCAATCCTTATATGATAAAAATCGATATTTAATTGTTGCAGACTTAAGCAATGTCTCTTACATAAGCAGTGCAGGGTGGGGTGTTTTTGTCGGAGAAATAAGAAATATCCGTCAAAAAGGAGGCGACTTAAAAGTTACTCAGATGATGCCGGAAGTAACTGAGGTATTTGAGATGCTTGAGTTTAATAAGATTTTAAACTCTTACGAAACAGTTGAAGAAGCTGTTGACGAATTTGATATTCTTCGGGGAATAGATATTTCTGAATCGGGTGAGCCTGTTATTGCTACTGAGAAGGATCTGTTAAGCAGACTTAAAAAAAGGCATCCGGATCTGGATTTTGATGAGGCCCCGACGAAAACATCGGACAGTTTTCTTGCAACTGATTCTCCTCTGGAGCATAAAATAAAGCAGATTGTGTTAAATGATCCTGTGCAGAATATATGGCACATTAAAAAGCAGCTTGCCAGTGAAAAATACGGAAGTGTAAAAATAGGTTATTTTAAACTCCGTAATTTGTTAAAAGAGATGAGTCTTGATACAAAGGAAAAGCGGTATCGTTTCTATCGTTCAAGATAGAAACAGTTGATTTGATTGATAGGAATAAAAGCATCCGTTAAGCGGATGTTTTTTTATGATTTTTATTTATCCGGTGGTATGTTATTTGCAATTTTCAATACATTTGGTACAATAACCGGAGGTTTAAAGAAAGGAAGTATAAATGAAAAGGGCTTTTTCCGTAAGTAATCACCTTATTATTAAGGGGGTTACATCAATGTTACTTCTGATATTATTAACATCATCGGTCCCCTCTTTCAGTCAGACTGAGGGAAGTTCACAATGGCGTAATTCCGCACGGTCATTGACAATTTTTCAGCCAGGAGATGCAGTAAGAATAAAAATATGGCAGTTGTATCAGGGTAATACCCAAAACAGAGACATAAGCGGCGATTATACAATTAGGCCAGACGGAAATATTATTCTGCCTCTTGTGGGAAAAGTTCGTATTAAGGGGCTTACTGATTATGAACTTGAACAGACATTAAAAGAGAAGTACAGCGAATATCTTAAAAATTTCTATGTGAGTGTGCAGCCGTTAATCAGGCTTACACTTCAGGGTGCATTTATCAGGCCGGGAGCTTACAGAGTACCCCCTTCCAGTTCATTATGGGATGTTGTAGCTCTGGCAGGAGGACCTCAGCGTAACTGTAACCTTGAAGGTCTTAGAGTGGAAAGAGGGGGAAAGGTTGTAATAAAGAAATTACTTGGAAGCTTTGAGCAGGGTGTGTCACTTGAAGAAGTAGGTATTGAATCCGGAGATCAGATTATAGCACCGAGAAAGAACGAACTTAACATGGCATTTCTTGTAGGTATTATAAATTTAATGGCTTCGGTGCTGTTGTTATATTTAAGATTGAAATCGAAAAATTATTAAGGTTAACATGGTTTCAGCCTGATATTATTTATGATTATGGAGATTTATTGAATGGAAGAATTTTTTGATGAGCCGCAGGTAGAACAGTCAAGTGTTGATTTAACAAGATTTGTAAGGGCAATTTTTAAATCATGGTGGTTTATTGGAATAGTAACAGTTGTAATTTCAGTCCCATGGCTTTATTATGTAAAGACCCAGCCTCCGTTATATGAAGCAACAGCCCTTATTACTTTTGATAATGTAAAAGACATTTCACCGACAAAAATAGAAAACAGGATTTTAAGACTTAAAAGCCGAAGTTTTGCAGAAGAGGTGACAGCAGACCTGGGATTAACGTTGAAAATGGAAAAAGACAATCACCTCCCCCCATTAAAACGTCATGAGGTTTTTTCACATTTTTCCACTACACATAATCCGGTACCCGGTGATTATAAGCTACGATTTTACCCAACTGGTTATTGTGCTTTTTATTATAATAATGTAAGGCTTGACAGCCTCCATGTGTCGAATTTTGTCAGTGATACGGTTTTTTACAACGGCCTTAGATTTTCTTTAAGAGATGATGTGGTAGGAAGGCGATCGGTTATTCATTTTACTATTAACCCTTTTCAGGCAACTGTTAACAGTTTAAGATCAAGAGAAAAAATTATTAACAGCAGAACCGGAAACCTGATGAAAATAACATTAAGGGATACAAACCCGGTTCTCGCAAGCAGAACTGTAAACAGACTGGCAAATATTTTTGTTGAAAAAAGTATGGCAATGAACCGTGAGGAGGCAACACTTTTAAGTTCTCATCTACAAAAAGAGTTAAAAGTCGCAAAAGAAGAGCTTAATAAGTCCGATTATGCATTGAAGAGGTTCAGAAAGCAGCATCCTGTAAGCCTGAGCAAACAGAATGAAAATACTGTAAATAAATTAAATACACTAGAGCTTGCAATTAAAAGTAACGATCTTGCAAAAAGAGAACTTGAAATGCTTTTAAGAAAACTTGATCCGAATGTGACAGATATTACATCAGGTGTTTCTGCAAGATATGTTTACAGGCAAATTCCTCAGCTTCCGCTTTTTCAGGATGACCCTGCAATGTCTATACTAAGCAGGAATCTGACAGATCTTGACAGGGCAAGGAATAATCTGATAAAAAACGGCTTCCCTGTGAATAATCCGGATGTTATTGAAATAAGTGAAAGAATATCCACTCTTGAAAACAGAATTTACGATATGGCTGTAAACAAGGTCAAGGAGTTGGAAAAAGCAAACAGTGATATGCAGCAACAAATTTCAGATTTAAAAGGCCTTCTGGATGTTCTGCCTGATGAAGAGAACAGACTGATTAATCTTACAAGAGAAAGAGATACCAATGAAGAACTGTACAACATGGTTCTTAAAAGATTTAAAGAGGCTCAGATTTCCGCTGCAAGCGTTACTGAGCAGGTTACTGTTCTTGATCCTGCTGTTCCTCCGAATGCACCTATATCAGGAAGTAAAAAGATAAAGGCAGTTATAGGGATTCTATTCGGGCTGTTTTTGGGAATAGGAGTAGTTGTAACAAAAGAGCTTCTTGATAAGAGTATTAAAACCCCGGAGGATGTAAAAAACTATCTTAATCTTTCGATTCTCGGTGTTATTCCAACAGTTACTTTTAAAAACCTTGATCTGCCTGACGATGAAAAGGCAAAAAGTATCAGTTCTCAGATAGTTACCCATGACTATTCACCGACACCTGTGGGGGAAGCATACCGAAGTTTAAGAACAAGCCTTCTTTATTCAAAGAGATACGGGAAGATAAAAACGTTAGTAATAGGCAGTGCTGCTCCGGGAGAGGGTAAATCATTTACTGCCGCAAACCTTGCAATTACAATGGCTCAGCAGAAGTCCAAAACTCTTCTGATTGATGCTGATTTAAGAAGAGGAGTGCTGCACAATACTTTTGATTGTCCTAAAAAACCAGGGTTTACAAATTTTCTTTCAGGTACAGCAACTCTGTCTAATGTAATGTATGATACATATATACCCAATCTGTCGCTTATTACTTGTGGAACACTTATTCCCAATCCTTCGGAACTTCTTGGTTCCGATAAAATGAAGGAATTTATCAAGGAGGTGTCCGAAGATTTTGATTTTGTGATTTTTGATACTCCTCCTTTAATGGCTGCAACAGATGCAGTTATTCTCGGCACACTGGTTGACGGTGTTGCAGTTATAATCAGGTCTGGAATGACTAACAGGGAAAATATAAAAAGAAAGCTCGAGCTGTTTGAAACAGTACAGACAACAGTTGTCGGAGCAGTATTAAATTGTGCAGGTGTTGATGTTGCACATGAGGGATACAGTTATTACAGATATTAACGGAGAGCGTTTGTGAAAATACTTGTTACCGGAGGCGCAGGTTTTATAGGATCGCATTTAACGGAATTTCTTCTGAACAAAGGAGACACAATAGTGTGTCTTGACAATTTTAATGATTATTATGATCCTGAAATTAAAAGAAGAAATATTGAAAATTCACTTAAAAATAAAAATTACACACTGGTTGAAGGTGATATTTGTGATGAAAAAGTTGTGGAGGATCTGTTCAGGGCCAATAAATTTGATGTAGTCGTGCATCTTGCAGCAAGAGCAGGAGTAAGACCTTCTATTGAGAATCCAAAACTTTACCAGAAAGTAAACATTGAGGGTACGGTGGTTCTTCTTGATGCAAGTGTTCGGTACAACACCCGTAAATTTATTCTTGCATCTTCATCTTCGGTTTACGGAAATAACAAAAAGTATCCATTCTCTGAATCCGATAATGTGGATTTTCCCATATCTCCTTATGCAGCCACAAAAAAGGCCTGCGAACTTCTGGCCTATACTTATCATGATTTATATTCTATTTCCGTTTCATGTCTCAGGTTTTTTACTGTTTACGGGCCCAGGCAGAGGCCGGATATGGCGATACATAAATTTGCAAATCTCATAAGCAGAGGCAAAAAGATCCCTCTTTTTGGTGACGGATCAACAAAAAGGGATTATACTTATATTACAGATATTATTGACGGTATATTCAGATCCATTGAAATGTGTAGCGGATATAATATTTATAACCTCGGGGAGTCTAAAACAGTTGAGCTTAAATATTTAATATCCCTGATTGAAAAATCCCTTGGGAAAAAGGCGGATATTGAGTATCTTCCCATGCAGCCCGGGGATGTGAATTTAACCTATGCAGACGTGTCTAAAGCTAAAAAAGAGCTGGGTTATAATCCTTCTGTACCCATTGAAAAGGGGATAAAATTATTTGTTGATTGGTACTTAAAAAATCAACTGTAGATACTGAATATGGTAAGAGACAAGGAAATATTTTTTATTCGCCTGATGAAGCTTACCGATGCAGTTACCATAGTAATTGCCTTTGGTGTGGCTTTTTTTGTTACAATGGGTTTAAGGCGGTATATGGATCTTGGGCCAATGGCTTTTGCTCCTGACATGACATTAAGCGGAGCATTTTATTTTTTAAGAAATCATTTGTGGCTTGTGCTTATAGCTGTTCCTGTGTGGGTTGGTTTAATGTCTTCAGACGGGGTTTATATGAATTTCCGTACCAAGGCATTTGTGGAGATTATGTGGAGAGTATTTCGTACGGGATTACTCTCCATTTTATTAATGGGCAGCGGTATTTTTCTTTTAAAAATGACTCTTACGAGCAGATTTTACGTTGGTATTTTTGCTGCTATAGCATATATATTTCTTGGTATTGAAAAAGCATTGTGGCGATGGATTTTAGATTACTCGTTCAGGCAGGGATACAATCTTGTAAATATGCTTATAGTCGGTACAGGCCCCAGAGCGCAGAAATTTATAAGAAGCGTGCACGACCATGCAAGATGGGGGTTAAAGATTGTAGGCCTTATTGATGATGATCCCAAGCTTCTCGGAAAAGATGTTATGGGTTATCAGGTTATTGGCAGAGTAAGGGATATCCCCAGGATTTTACGGGAGTTTGTAATTGACAGAGTGATTTTTGTTGTTCCGAGGCTCTGGCTGAACAGAGTTGAAGACGCAATTCACCATTGTGAGCGTGAAGGTGTGGCAACAGCTATCACAGTGGATCTTTTTGAACCAAAGGTTGCAAGATTAAGACAATCTGATTTTGCAGGTATCCCTCTTATTCTTTTCCAGACAACAGTAGCTGAAGAGTGGCAGCTTTTTATAAAACGAATTATTGATATAGTTATTTCTTTGATAGCCATACTTCTTTTATCTCCTGTTTTTATTATTTCTGCAATCGGTGTAAAATTAAGTTCAAAAGGGCCTGTGTTTTTCAGGCAGGAGAGATGTGGACAGAACGGAAGAAGGTTTATTCTTTACAAGTTCCGGTCTATGATTGTAGGCGCTGAGATGAAAAAGAGAAAGTTAGAGAAGCAGAATGAAATGCAGGGCCCGGTCTTTAAAATGAAAAGAGATCCCAGGGTGACGCGTTTCGGGCGTTTTATGAGAAAACTCAGCATTGACGAGCTCCCGCAGTTGTTTAATGTTTTGAGGGGAGATATGAGTCTTGTAGGCCCGAGGCCTCCTCTTCCGGCTGAAGTTGAACTTTATGAAGTGTGGCACAGGCGGAGATTAAGTATGAAGCCCGGATTGACATGTATATGGCAGGTCAGCGGAAGAAATAAAATTGATTTTAATACGTGGATGGAGATGGATATGAAGTATATAGATAATTTCTCCCTCTGGCTTGATTTTAAAATTCTGGTTCGTACAATCTTTGTGGTTTTAACAGGTTACGGAGCAGTGTAGCCTGTTGAATAAAAAAACTCAAATCCAGTTTTTGTTCACCTTAACAAAATAGTGTATTTTAAAATCGGAGGAAGCCGGTAAGTGCCGGCTTAAAGATTACATGAGCAAAATATTAATGGTGGCACCTGAGCCTGTTTTTGAACCAAGGGGAACCCCCTTTAGTATTGTCGGCAGATTGAAAGCACTTTCTGATATGGGGTATAAGGTTGACCTGCTGACTTATCCTGTTGGCGAAAATGTGGAATTCCCGGGAGTAAAGATCATAAGAGTCCCCCGTGTTTTCGGAATTAAGAAAATAAAGATAGGGCCTTCTTTAAAAAAAATACCTCTGGATATTTTACTTGTATTTTATACTTTTTATTTTCTTTTAAAAGGTGACTACAGTGTTATTCATACTCATGAAGAAGCGGGGTTCTGGGGAACGATTTTTTCCCGGATTTTCAAAATTCCCCATCTATATGATATGCATTCCAGCCTTCCGCAGCAGCTTTCTAATTTCCAGTTTACAAAATCCAGGATTCTGGTATGGATTTTTGAAAAACTGGAAAACCAGGTGTTGAAAAATGCTGCGTCAATTATTACAATATGCCCGGATCTTTATAATCACGTTCTGAAAGTAGTGCCAGATAAAGGCTCCTTTTTAATAGAAAATGTGGTGGAGTATGAGCTTATTTTTGGTGAAAGGGATTTCTCAAAAGAAATTATTGAAAAATATAAACTTAAAGATAAGACAGTCGCCCTTTATGCAGGCACTCTTGAACCTTATCAGGGTATTGATCTTTTAGTTAATGCGTCTGATATTGTTATTAAAAAAATGCCTGACATTGTTTTCCTGATTGTGGGAGGCCATGATTATCAGGTTGATATGTACAGAAAGCTTGCAGAGGAAAAAGGCGTAATTAATAATTTTATTTTCACAGGGCAGGTGCCTCCTGACCATGTTAAAAGTTATATGAAGTGTGCATCACTGCTTTTATCACCGAGGACAAGGGGAACAAACACACCTTTGAAAATATATTCATATCTTAAATCCGGAATCCCTGTTGTTGCTACAGACCTTTTAACCCATACACAGGTGCTGAACAAAGATGTTTCAATATTAAAAAAACCGGAACCGCATGAGTTTGCCATAGGAATTATGGAAGCTCTTGAAAATAAGGGAAGAGCAGGTAATGTTGTCAAAGCTGCCAAAAAACTTGCAGAAGAAAAATACAGCTATTCTGTTTATTTAAAAAAACTTAAAAGCGCTGTAGAAAAGGGATTATCAGGGAGAGCTTAGTATGTGCGGTATTTGCGGTGTAATGTACAAAGACAGTACTGTAAGACCTGCTGAGGATTTGCTGAACTCTATGTGCAGATCAATTGTTCACAGAGGGCCTGATGACCAGGGAACCATTATTATCAATAATGTAGGTCTTGGAATGCGCAGGTTGTCAATAATTGATCTGTCCACAGGGCATCAGCCTATTGCCAATGAAAGAAACAGCGTTTTTATAGTTTTTAACGGCGAGATATACAACCACAATTCAATCAGAAAAGAACTGGAGTCTTTAGGACACGTTTTTAAAACAAAGAGTGATACGGAAGCTATAGTACACGGTTATGAAGAGTGGGGTGTTAATGTATGCAGCAAACTTAACGGAATGTTTGCATTTGCAATCTGGGATATGGAAAACAGGGCTCTTTTCCTTGCAAGGGACAGGATGGGTATCAAGCCTCTTTATATTTATGAAGACAATGAAAAAATAGTATTCGGCTCCGAAATAAAGGCGATATTAAAACATCCTGATGTTGATCGTACTATAGACGTGCAGGCGCTTAATAATTATCTTACATTTGAATATATTCCTGCTCCGAGATCTATATTTAAAAAAGTAAAAAAATTAAGGCCGGGCCACTGGATCAAATATAAAAACAACACTGTTTACAGTGAAAGATACTGGAATCTGAAACCCAATGAAAAAAATATAACATTGGATCAGGCAAAGGAAAAGCTGTACTACCTTCTTACGGATTCTGTCAAATTAAGACTTTTGTCAGACGTACCTCTTGGTGCATTTCTTTCAGGAGGGCTGGATTCTTCCATACTTGTATCATTAATGGCTTCCGTAAGCAGTGAGCAGGTAAAAACTTTTTCCATAGGATTCAAGGAATCGTCGTACAATGAACTCAAATATGCCAGAGCTGTGGCAAAAAAGTACAACACTGATCATCATGAATTTATAATAGAACCCAACGCGCTTGATCTTACGGAAAAACTTATAAGGCAGCTTGACGAACCTCTTGGAGATTTTTCAATATTCCCAACATATCTCGTATCAAAAATGGCAAGGGAATATGTTACTGTGTCTCTGTCCGGAGACGGAGGAGACGAACTTTTTGCAGGATACGATACGTACAGGGCTCATGCATTTGCAGAAAAATATTACTCTCATATTCCGGGCTTTATCCGGAATTATGCAATAAGTCCTTTTGCAGATTTTTTGCCCCCCACAAAAAAGAAAAAGGGAGCAATAAATTCATTTAAGCGGTTTGTTCAGGGCACAAAACTTCCTGCCTCTTTGTATCATGCAAGGTGGATGACATTTCTTTCTGAGAATGAACGCAGAAATCTTTTTTCAAAGGACCTGCAAATCAGCCTGGCACATGCTGACAATTACGATTTTATCCGTAGATTTAACTGCAGTAATATGGTAAATCTCGATGATGTTACAAGAACCGGATTTATTGATTTAAATACTTATCTTATCGATAATATTTTGGTTAAAGTTGACAGAATGTCTATGGCCGCTTCTCTTGAAGCAAGGGTTCCGTACCTTGATCACAGGATTGTTGAGTTTGCTTTTTCTCTGCCGCCGGAACTTAAAATGAAAGGATTTTCAACTAAGGTGATTCTTAAAAAAACCTTTTGGGAAAATCTTCCGGACACTGTAAAACACAGAGGCAAGCAGGGGTTCAGCATACCAATAAAAAGCTGGATACGAAATGAGTTAAAGGATATGATAACAGATCTCCTTGATACTTCAAAAATTAATCAGCAGGGGTATTTTAATGGGAAATTTGTTGAGAAGCTGAAAAACGAGCACATGGCAGGTAAAAAGAATCACAGTCATCTGTTGTGGGCTCTTATGGTGTTTCAGAAATGGTACAATATTTACGGAAAAGGTTGATTTTTATTGAATTTTTTATAACTTTTCAGGATGGCTAAAATGAATAATAACAAGTTGAAAAATGAAATTGCAGAGTACTGGAACCAGCGTATTCATGACCTTGAAATTGCAAAGAGTCCCGTTGGTTCGCGAGAGTTTTTTGAAGAACTTTCAGAGTACAGATTTGACAAGCTGAGGTATCTTCCCAAAATTGTAGATTTTGCAGGTTTTAAAGGTAAAAAAATTCTTGAAATAGGATGCGGCGCAGGTATTGACCTTGTGGAATTCGGAGCAGGCGGTGCAATAGTTACAGGTATAGATTTATCAAAAACAGCAATTGATCTTGCAAAAAAGTATTTTTCTTATCTTAATATCAATGCTGATCTGCAGGTTATGGACGGGGAGAACATGAGTTTTGAAGACAACACCTTTGATGTTGTTTATGCTCACGGAGTGCTCCAATATACTGCTGATGCCAAGAAGATGATAGAAGAAGCTTTTCGTGTGTTAAAACCGGGCGGCATATTTATAGGAATGGTTTACAACAGAAAAGGGTGGCTTAATTTTATGGCAAGGGTATTCAAAGTTTCTCTTGAACATCAGGATGCTCCTGTGCTTGATAAATATACAATTGAAGAATTCAGAGAATTGTTGTCTCCCTTTAAAAATGTAAAAATAGTTCCTGAAAGATTCCCTGTAAAATCCAGACTGCACCACGGGTTAAAAGGGATTTTGTTTAATACTTTTTTTGTGGGGATTTTTAAACTGATACCAAGACCTCTTGTAAAGAAATGGGGATGGCATTTAATGGGCTTTGGAGAGAAATAATGAAGCGAAATCCGAATGAACTAACTGACCGGGAATTTGATGTAATCATAGTAGGCGGAGGAATTTACGGTGCTACAATAGCATGGGATGCGGTTTTACGGGGTTTTTCAGTTGCTTTGATTGAAAAAGACGATTTTGGAGGTAATACATCTTCAAACAGTCTTAAAATTGTACACGGCGGACTTCGGTATCTTCAGCAGCTTGATATAAAACGGGTACGGGAATCAGTGCGGGAAAGACGCATAATGCTTACTATTGCGCCTCATCTTGTACAGCCTCTTTCCTGCCTTATGCCCACATACGGGCATTTTATAAAAGGGCCTGAAGTTATGTTCTGCGGAATGCTGCTAAATGACATTCTGAGTGCGGACAGGAACATAGGAGTTGATCCTTTAAGAAAAATTCCTAACTGCAGAATTATTTCCAAAGACAAATGCCTTGAGCTTCTGCCATTGATAGATCCCGGTAATGTAACAGGCGGCGCTATGTGGACTGACGCGCAGATGTATAGTTCCGAAAGGCTCCTTTTGGCATTTATTAAATCCGCTTCAAAAAACGGAGCCTGTGCTGTTAATTACATGGAGGCAGGAGAGCTCATAAATAAAAACGGGAAAGTTATTGGTGTTAAGGCTCATGACAGATTAAGCGGAACCAGCATTGAAATCAGAGGCAGAATAGTGATAAATGCAGCAGGAGCATGGGCTCCTTTGCTGCTTGGCAAAACATCTGATAAAAACGGGATTTTTAATTTGTCAACAGCAATGAATCTGGTTCTGTCGAAAAATCTCTTTCCCGAAACAGCAGCAGGGATTTACGGAAGGTATGAGTATGAGATTCCGGGTAACGGTGTGTGGTCAGGAAGAAGAGTCCTGTTTGCCACTCCCTGGAGAGGTAAAACAATAATAGGCACGTATCACAGACCTTATACAGAAAAAAATGTGTCTCTTTCTGTGAAACGCACGGAAGTGGAAGAGTTTTTAAAAGAGGTAAACAGCGCTGTGCCGGGAGAAAACATCACGCCTGAGGATGTTACTTTTGTTCAAAAGGGATTTTTACCAATGGACAGAATCAGCAGGAAAACAGGCGAAGTTATACTTACAAAACATTATAAAATTATTGATCATAAAAAACAGGACGGGATTGAAGGCCTGGTCAGTGTTATAGGCGTTAAATATACCACTGCAAGAGATGTCGCAGAAAAGGTTATGAATGTCGCACAGAAAAAACTGCAGGGCAGAAAACATCCGTCTCATTCCGAATTTATAAAGATTTCAGGAGGAGACATAAGCTCTTTTGCAGAACTGATTAACGAGGCAGTAAAGAATGCTCCTGATTTAAGTGAAAAAACCGTGCGCCATCTTGTACACTGCTACGGAACAGAATATTCGAAAATCCTTGATCTGAACAGCAGAATCAAAGGTGGTCTTGTTACAGGATCCGATGAAGTACTGGAAGCGGAAGTGGTGTATGCAGTAAGAGAAGAAGCTGCTCAAAAACTATCGGACGTGGTTTTAAGAAGAACAGACCTCGGTTCAATGGGGCATCCGGGCAAAAAGGCTCTGGAAAATTGTGCAGATATAATGGCTAAGGAGCTCCGATGGTCTGATTCCCGAAAACAAGAAGAGATAGATGAGACAGAAAAAATTTATTCACGCTGGATGTAAGGATCGGATTAAATGCAAAAAGTATTGGTAACAGGTGCTACGGGATTTACAGGCGGATATCTTGCAAGGGCTCTTAATAAAAAGGGATATAAAGTAAGATGTCTTGTGCGTTCAAAAAACAAGGCTGCAGATCTGGACTCTCTCGGCATGGAACTTGTTGTCGGGGATCTTACTGATAAAGAAAGTCTTAAACATGCTGTAAAAGATATTGATACTGTTTATCATATTGCTGCTGTTTACAGAGAGCAGAACATTCCAAGGAAGACTTTCTGGAATGTAAATGTTGAAGGTACAAAAAACCTGTTAGAAGTTTCTCTGGATGCAGGAATAGCCAGATTTGTCCATTGCAGCACTGTAGGTGTTCAGGGAGAGATAAAAAACCCGCCGGCATCTGAGGACGCTCCGTACAACCCGGGTGATTACTATCAGGAATCCAAAATGGAGGGTGAGCTCATTGCTCTGGATTTTTTCAGGAAAAGGGGGCTCCCGGGTGTTGTTTTCAGACCTGTGGGGATTTACGGCCCCGGTGACACAAGATTTCTTAAACTCTTTAAATTTATTTCAAACGGCAAGTTCAGAATGTTTGGCAGTGGTAAAGTACTCTATCACCTTACTTATATTGATGATCTGGTTAATGGAATAATTCTTGTGGGCGAGACTCCCGGCATAGAAGGAGAAATTTTTACTCTGGCAGGCGAAAGGTATACAACCCTGAATGAATTTGTTCAGACAATTGCGGATGTTATGAACGTCAGGCTTAAAAAAACAAAATTCCCTGTATGGCCTCTGTGGGTAGCCGGAGCAATTTGTGAGTTTATATGTACACCGTTAAAAATTTCTCCTCCTGTTTACAGAAGGCGGGTTGATTTTTTTATTAAAGACAGAGCATTTGATATAACCAAAGCAAAAAAAGTATTAGGTTACAAGCCTGAAATTTCCATAAAAGAGGGATTAAAAAAGACTGGCGACTGGTACAAAGAACAGGGGCTTATATAAATTTATGAACAATGAAACCATAGAGATCCAAAAGGAGCTTTTTGCAAAAAAGGGTAATCTGGCAAAATATCAGGAGCTTGTTCTCGGCTCAAAGGGAATTTTTAAACTTATAAAATATGAATTTATAATGGGTGTTGCCAGTTGGGTTCCCGGAGCTGCAGGGCTGCTTTTACGGAAAAAACTTTATCCCAAGATCCTCGGCGAGGTCGGAAGAAATGTTACTTTCGGCCAGAATGTGGTGCTGAGACATCCGGGAAAAATTTTTATCGGTGATAATGTAGTAATTGATGATAATTGTGTTCTGGATGCAAAAGGAGCTCAGAACAGGGGAATCTACATTGGAAACAGGGTGTTTATAGGACGGAATACTATACTTAACTGTAAAAACGGTGATATCATTCTGGAAGATGAAGCCAACATAGGAGCCAGCTGCCACATTTTTTCAGCAAGCAACGTAACTGTAGGAGCAAGTAATCTTTTTGCAGCATATACATATCTTGTAGGCGGGACTCACAATTTTGACAATCCCTCTGTTCCGGTACTTCATCAAAGCAGATCTTCTAAAGGCATAAAATTAGGTCCGGGCGGATGGCTTGGTGCTCACGTGACTGTTTTTGACGGAGTAAATATAGGTAAGAATGTTGTCATCGGCGCAGGAGCCATTGTAAACAAGGATATTCCGGATTATGCCATAGCTGTGGGAAATCCTGTAAAAGTGCTTAAGGAGAGAGAGCCTGTATCCGAAGATATCGGGGATGATTCAATTACTGTTGGTGTGGTTAATTACAATGGTGAAAAGGTGATCACAGAAACTCTGGAAGCAATTTACAAACAGACGGACGTTAATATTAAAGAAATAATACTTGTTGATAATTCGTCAACAGACAGGAGCGTGGGAATTGTCACATCCAAATTCCCGGATGTAAAAATTATCAGTATGGAAAACAACGGCCCTAATCCTTCAAGAAATGTTATTTTAAAAGAAGCGGTTTGTTCCAGGGTGCTGCTTGTTGACAATGACATTGTACTTGCTCCCGATGCTATAAAAAAACTCAGCTCAGCTATGGATATGACTCCTGATGCAGGTATTGCAAGCGCACAAATAAGATTTTTTAAGAGCCCTGAAAAGATTCAATACAACGGAGCGCACATACACTTTGCAGGCGGTGCAGTTATGAACAGGTTTCTGTTCGATCAACCGAAAAAGGTCGCTGCCGTACCTGCAGGAGCAATGCTTGTTGACAGAGAAAAAGCCGCAGAAATCGGATATTTTGACGAGGATTATTTTTACGGATGGGCAGACGGTGATTTCTCCTTCCGTATGACAATTGCAGGCTATCCCTGCCTTAATGTGGCAGGAGCAAAGGTGTTCCATTTAAAAGAGAAAAAGGGAATGCCGTGGGTATATTATCAGGTCAGAAACAGATGGTGGTTTGTTCTCAAAACTTATAATTTCAGAACTCTTGTTCTGTGTCTGCCTGCAATAGCATTATATCAGATTGCAGTATTTTTTGGGATGCTTGTAAAGGGGAAAGGATGGCAGGCCTTAAAAGGAGGTTTTGCGGCTTTGTTCAGTCTGTCTCTTGTGTTTAAAAAGAGAAGAGATGTAATGAAGGTAAAAAGGGTAAAAGACAAGGAAGTTCTGACAGGAGCATCCATTGATCTTCTCGGAGAAGCAGGCGGATCAAAAATAATAAGTCTTGGTACAGGCATGATGAACATAATTTTAAAAGTTTACTGGATGTTGATAAAACATTTTATTAAATAGAAAAGGCGCAGGAATGTTTATAGGTGCGGCAGGATCATCTTTATTGCAGGAAATAAAACCCCGTTTAAAGGAAGTAATTGACGGGGATTTGTTGCATAATGGAGTAATATTCAGTACAGATGATGTGTTGATTTTTTCCTCTGTCAAAGATCAGGAATCGTACGGAGGAAAAGAAAAACCGATTTTTATTGACGGAAGTATTTATGCTGTCAGCGGACAAAAAAGCAGGATAAATGCAGCCGGGATATTTTCCGGATACATTGAAGGAAAAGATAAGTTTTGGGATGAAATTAACGGAGATTTTTCTGCAGTTCTGTGGATAGAGAAGGAATCCAGACTTATACTTGTAAGAGATAAAATAGGAGTAGGCACACTTTTTACTGCGCAGACAGACAGCGGGATTGTGTTTTCTTCTTCCTTAAGAGCTCTTGTTATACTGCTGGGTAAACAGAACGATATTAACAATTCAACAATTCTGAGATATCTGACTTTTAATTACAATCCCGGAACAGAGACCTTTTTTAACGGAATTACCAGAGTTGAACCTGCATGTCTGGTTGAATGGCGTGGAGGCAGTGCATATGAAAAACAGTACTGGGATATCAAATTTGAAAATTCGGTGAAAGATGAAGAAGAAGCTGCGCAGCAGATACGTAAAGGACTTGAAACTGCGGTAAAGATCAGGCAGCGGAAAACCGGTAAAACCGGGGCATTTCTTTCAGGCGGGCTTGATTCTTCCAGTGTTGTTTCGCTTTTGAGCAAAAACGAAACACCTGACTTGTCAACATTTTCATTCAGGTGCAGAGGTGAATCATTTGATGAATCTCCGTATGCCAAAATAGTTGCAGATACTTTTGGTACAAATCATACTGTGGTTGAGTATTCTCCTGAGAGTGTTTTAAAAGCAGAAGATATGACAGGCCTTATGCATGAACCTTTCAGTGATGTGGGGATAAACATTGCAACATATCTGCTGGCATCGGAAGCCGATCAAAAAGTCAACGAACTTTTTACAGGCGACGGCGGTGACGAGCTGTTTGCAGGCCACCCGGTTTATGTAGCTGATAAAAGCGCAAAAATAGTTTCAAAAATTCCCGGATTTATTTTAAAGCCCTTGTTTGGTCTTGGTAAGATGCTTCATGATTCCGATAAAAAGAAAGATTTAAGAGTAAAGTTAAAGAGATTCTCGGAAAGCTATTTTTTCCCAAAAGAGCTGGGCACTCACAGATGGCGGGTATATTACACTCTTGGTGCTCTTTCAAATATAGTAACAGAAGACGTTTTTGATTCTGCTGATCCTGAAAAAATATTTAAAGATGTGATTGACATAAACAACAGAGCCTTAGCTGATGATGA
>Ga0190359_1000137_pt1 | contig 46171 bp, 44 predicted proteins | sample 48721823_MG_FD_161269 | JGI IMG/M metagenome (GOLD analysis project Ga0190359, IMG submission 161269) | Hydrothermal vent microbial mat bacterial communities from Southern Trench, Guaymas Basin, Mexico - 4872-18-2-3_MG | ecosystem: Environmental > Aquatic > Marine > Hydrothermal vents >...
CTTTTTTATGGATGAATCGTAAAGGGGGTCTTCATGCGAAAAAACACGCCCGGATTCACTTTGATCGAACTTCTGATTGTAGTGGCTATCATCGGGATTCTGGCGGCCCTTTTGATTCCCAATTTGCTGGCAGCTATCCAAAAAGCCAAGCAAAAACAGACCATGCAGGATATGATCACCATCACCACAGCCAGCATGAACTATGCCACAGACCATGGGGAAGCCCCTGATGCAGGAAACCAGGCAGGAGAGCTTCAGTCCGGGTGCGCTTTTGTTGATGGATTGTCTCCGGTATATTTTAAATCCTGTCCCCTTTATGACCAGTGGGGTCATGAATTTCACGTTTATGCAGGAAGCTCCATTGCCGGCGTTTACGGAATATCCGAAGGAAACGTGAGCCCGGATGATATTCTGGTGATATCGTTCGGCCGGCACGGCGAAGATGAGGGGTGGATGTACCTGGAAGACGATCCTGACGCCGGATTGTACACTGTCCATTCCATTATCTGTTTTGAAAAAGACCTGATCAACTGGAACGGCTCCTGGATCCGCGGCCCCAAACCCGGCGCCAGCGGCTCCTAATTAATTTTGGGGTCGGGCCCGGGCATCTCTTTTATAATCAATAAGATAACCTTACTTTTCCACAGGTTTTACCCCCTCTAAACGCTGTTTTTCAGGCCAAAAAACAGCTCCGACCAAGACTTATACACATAATCCTTATTGCATTATTCTAAGGGGAGAGCGGCTCTTTTTGATTGATACTCTCCTCCACTTTCTCAATCAACTCGTGCATGTTTTTATGATGGTACTCTTTTACTGAGATGGCAGGGTGGAATATGATTTTGATTTTCCCTTTTTTTATAAAATAGCTTCCCCTTGGCATAAGGTCATAGGTCCCTATGATGGATATAGGAACAATAGGCGTTTGGCTGTCGATAGCCATAAAAAAACCACCCCGTCTGAATTTCTGAAGTCTTCCGTCGCTGCTTCGAGTCCCTTCCGGAAAAATAAGAAAAGAGACATTGTTTTTTTTTATCATAAACACAGCTTTTTGCACAGCTCTCTTCCCTCCCTGTTTTCCCATTCGGTCAACGGGAATGAAGTGAGCCTCTTTCATGGCCTGTCCCACTACAGGGAGACGAAATACTCCCTGTTTCAGAATAACTCTCACATTCTGAGGGATGGATTTAAAGATAAGGGGACCGTCCAGCATACTGAGGTGATTGGGCATGAAGATATATCTGTGGTCTTTTTTTATCCTGTGGAGCCCCTTGTATTCAATTCTGAGCCCAAGAATGACCTCTCCTACAGCGACCGCATGTTTACCCAAAAAAAAGAGAGGTTCCGGCCGGTTATAAAGGGCACATACCAGAAGAATGGGTGTGAGCATGAGGGCGCAGAATACAATAAAAAGATAAAGAATGATAGAACGCATGATGTATCATTATAATGATTATTCCAGGTGAATGCGAGAGATGAAATTTGCTTTTTATCAGGCAGTCATGATAAATTAATTGAATAAGGGATTGAGAATTGGATTATTTAATAGAAATCGCTGAAGAGCTGAATCAAGCAGCCAGGAGTTTTTTTGATAAGAACGGGAATCTGCTTGAAGAAGTGATCCGGAAGACAGCAGAGCATTTAAAAAAAGGAAAGAAAGTTCTGGTTTTTGGGAATGGAGGGAGCGCGGCTCAAGCCCAGCATTTTTCTGCAGAACTGGTAAACAAGTTCTTGAGAAACAGGAAGGCTGTTCCTGCTGTTTCCTTAACCACGGACACTTCGGCTTTGACTTCAATTGCAAATGATATGGGTTACAGCCAGGTTTTCAGCCGTCAGATTCAGGCATTAGGCAGGGAACAGGACGTAGCCGTGGGGATTTCAACCAGCGGAAATTCCCTGTCAGTGATTCACGCGTTAAAGGCAGCCAATGATAGGGGACTTATGACCGTGGCCTTAACAGGCAAAGGCGGAGGAAATCTGGCTGAGATTCCGGACTATCTTTTGGATGTGCCTTCCGCTTCGACACCCAGAGTTCAGGAAGTGCACCTTTTGATCCTTCACATCATGGCACAGGAAATCGAAAGCAGCCTCTCAAAATAAAGAGAATGCTTACCGGCTCCGCCAAAATCCGCCTCTTTTGGGTCTGGTTTTCGGAATAAAAGACTTTTTCTCCTTTTCAGGTTCGCTCTTTTCCCAGCCTTCTTTATTTAAATAGACTTTGGACCTTTCTTCGCTTTTGTCTATTCTGAAGGAACGCTCTGCAGCCCACAGCACTTCGTCCCTGAGTCCTTCTTTAGCGACTTCCTCAGTGAATTGTCTCCTTCCCAGGACCAGCTTGTGGATATACTGCTGGATCTCCTGTTCGGAGTAATATTTTCCGGGGTCCCACTCGTCAAGGTTTTGGCCTTCAGCCTTGACAATCTGCCGGGTTCCCAGCCTTCCTTTCTCATATGTATTGGTCCCGCGCACATCCCCTCTTTGTATCTGGGCCATAAGGTTTATGGGGATACGCTTGACTTTACGGACAAGCTTTTTTTTCTTTGTTCCGTTTTCCTCATATGTTTCTATGACCTCTCCCATGCCTCCGGTGTTGTACTGCATGCACTTGAGCTTGTCCGGATGATTGCTGGAAAGAGTCATGAGAATCTCATAAAGGCGGTTGACCTTTTTGGCTCTGGACCCGATGATGAATGGGTCTGTTCCTACGATCCGAACAGTCTCGCCGGCTTTGGCAGGCTGGCTGGCATAGGAATGAGTGCTTTCTCCCCATAAATAAGCAAGAACAGCCTGGGCCGGAGTGAGTTCCTGGGCAAAGGACATGATGGTGTTCCGCCTGGTGATAAAAGCAAAAATCAGCCCATCCATCTCTTCGATAGGGGGAAGATTGATAGAATCGGAAAAGATGTCGACCATTTTCCCGTCTATTTTTACCTGGAGCTTTTTGCGCTGGATCACGGCTCTTCCGTTGGCGGTCAGGCTTTCGTCTAGAAAGTCAGGTTCTCCGTTAGCCTTGATCATCACGTTTTCATAAAGGGCTGATTTGTCAATCAAAGCATTGTACATGGCTTCCTGATATTTTTCTTCTACATCGGTTTTGACAAAAAAGTTATTCTCTGAACCCAGTGCAGAACCGTCTTTTCTCAGAAAGCAGATGTCGTCCTGTGTTACAAGGGTTTTCTCGCCTTTGCTGTGGTCAAGCCCCAGTTGGTGGCAGGACCATGTGGATTTTCCAGTCGCTGTAAGCCCAAAGAGGAAAACACCGTATTTTTTTAATTTTCCATCCTGACCCACAGCCGTTACTTTTTTGGTCCCTGCATGAAGCCCCAGCATGCCTTTGGTGTCAGCCGCCCACATGGCCTGGCGTAAAAATCCCTTTTTATCCTCTCCCATATAGTCGGTTCCCAGTGCCACATTGATATTGTGTTCCGGGATGGCCAAGACCTGCTGTTTTAAGGGATGTTCTTCGGGAATATGGATCATAATGAATTCGGGCCCTGGTCTTTTTTTGGGGCTGTTTTCCGGTTTGAACATGGTCGTGCCCCACATATATCCTATGCGGTAATTCGTCATATCTGCTTCAGGAACAATGAGATGGCATATGGGATTGAACACATCGTTTTCGCCCATCCTGCGGCGGATGTGGTAAAAAGGCATGGTTCTGAGAAGATGAAGCACTTTGTCCAGCTCTTCAGGGGCAGCTGATATGATGTTTTTCTGCTCTTTACTGGGGTTGGGAAGCCTGACCGGTTCTGTGCCCAGGTAAACGGTTTTAGGAGCGATGCGGCTGGATATGGCTGCGCGCCATCCGTAGGAGCCGTATTTTGTTTTAACGCCTGCGTCTTTAGCCCGTGATCCCAGCCACTTCAGGCTGACTGTTCGGATATTGGGTCCCTGAAGGACTCTTTTCAGCTCTTCCGCGAATTTTTGATAAGCTTTTAAATCAAATATGTTTTCGTCATTCATGTTTGTATCATATGGGTGTATTTCTATTCTTGTTTTTCTTTCATTAAGTCTAATATATGGTCAGGTTTTGCCTGGCCGCTGTTTATAAGGAAGCAGGAAGTGTTTTCCAGTAATCTTTTATAAAAGTCTCTCTGTGATTCCATCCGGTCCGGTGTTGTCAGGAGAATATGGGGATTATAAAAAGGATTTCTTTTTGCCGGGCCTATTTCCGGGAGGGTCCCCAGGCTTTCTCCGGATTCCAGCATTCTCAGGGCGTCTTCCGCTTCCAGTTTGACCGAGGGAGGGGATACATTATCTTTCCTGAGGATAAACAACCAGCTGAGGGAGCTTCGTTTGACATGCTTTTCTGGCCCTTTGATCCAGTAAGGGTCTAAGAGAGCATATGAATTTTTTCCGGCTTCATAACAGAATGGAGAACCTCTATCCAGACGGCAGTCATCTTTCTCAAGGCAGGCTTTGTTTTGACATTCTTCTTTTTTAAGCACCACATTTTCGCATTTGCTGTTGTCAAAAAACGAGGCGAATTGAGCGTCATACTTCACCGCACTGGTGGGCATGAACAGTTTTCTTTCCGGAGTATCGGCTATTGGAACACGGCCGGAAAATCTGACAAATACGATCTCGTTTGACTGGAGGCGCATGGCCGGATTCCGGAGCAGATCGAAGAAAATATTTGTTTTACTGGTTCCTTTGGGCCCTATAAGCACAAAGGAACGGCCATGGAATTCAGCAGACATGCCCCGGACTGCGTGGACATTGAAAAGCCTCTCTGAAACATCCATGACCAGTCCGAATGCCAGGCTTCGCAGAGGGCCGTAGTTATCTGTATTGACAATGATTCCGGTTTTTGTTTCCGAGTTGTAAAAGGCCCGGGGTTCACGTCCCGGGATTTTATCCACTGCATAAATGATACCATGAGGCTCTAAATCTGATTCCAGTTGAGCCGGATACCAGTTTTCGACCCAGAAGTCATAAAGATGGGGAACATTTGTCCTCAACTGAACGATAACACCATTGATATTCGCATTCCATTCAAAATAGTTATCATAACTGAGATGGGTTTCCATCTCTGTGACCAGGGCTTCCTTCATCTGTATAGAGAGAGATGAGTCAACAGGAGGTTTAGACTGATAGCGGGTTATGGAATTGTTAAGGGAGATTCTTTTTATTTTTTTGGCGGGTTTGAGTTCGGAGAGAGCTTTAGAGATCCGGTCCATCCCCTCTTCGAGGTTTTCCATGGACGTGGCATAGGATATGCGGATATATCCTTCAGCTCCGAAAGCTCCGCCCGGAACGATCGCTACTTGGCTCTCTTTTAAGAGATAATAAGCCATGCCAAAGGAATTGCGTATCTGGTTGTTTTTGAATTCTTTATCAAAAAACGAGGATACATTTGGGAATAGATAAAAGGCGCCCTTGGATTCGAAACAGGAGATTCCCGGGATAGACTTTAATCTCATGAGTGTGTAGTTTCTTCGCCTATGAAATTCTGAAGCCATTTTTGAAATGGTGTTTTGAGGCCCTGAAAGAGCCTCAAGGCTTGCTTTTTGGGAGATAGAACAGGCGTTGGATGTGGTATGGCCCTGGATTCGATTCATAGCGCTTATGATTTCAGCAGGTCCGGCAGCATATCCTATTCTCCAGCCTGTCATGGAGTAAGCCTTGGACACACCGTTTATAATGACTGTTTTATTTTTTACTTCTTCACCCAACGACGCAAAGCTGTGGAATTCAGCCTCTTCGTACACAAGTTTTTCGTAGATCTCATCAGCGATCACAAAGATATCTTCTTCGAGGATAATATCGGCAAGCGCTTCCAGCTGTATTTTTTTGTAAACAGCCCCGGTCGGATTGCATGGATTGTTAAGGATGATAGCTTTTGTTTTGGGCGATATGGCTGATTCCAGCTGTTCGGGAGTTATCAAGAAGCCGTTCTCTTCTTTGGCTTGAATAGTAACAGGCTTTCCATTAGCTAAAGATACTGCGTGAGGATATGTCACCCAGTATGGCGCAGGAATGATGACTTCATCCCCTTTGTTTATTATGGCTTGGATAAGATGGTAAAGCGAGCTTTTGGCTCCTGAGGAGATAATGATCTGGTTTTTTTCATAATCCAGGCCGTTGTCTTTTTTCAGTTTCTCTATGACAGCCTGCTTGAGGGAAGGCATGCCGTCTATCTGGGTGTATTTGGTGAAGTTTTCTTCAATCGCTTTAACAGCGGCCTTTTTGATATTTTCAGGTGTGGGAAAGTCCGGCTCTCCCACACTGAGATCGATCACATCCATTCCCTGGGCTTTCATCGCCTTAGCTTTGGCGTTGACCTTAAAAGTTGGCGATTCGCCGATTTGATTTGCCTTTTCTGATAAAATCATCTTCTTAATCTCAAATTAAATATCAGTCTTTTTCTTTTTTTTCAGTGCTGAATTTTTCCTTAAGGTATTCTTTGAGGTCAACACCTGTTAGGGATTTCACTACGTCCGGCATTTGAGCCAGCACATCCGCGACCTGGGAAGTAATTTTTGTGGCTCCTGTCCCTTTCTCTCCTCCCACTAAGACGATCTTATCGACCTTTGACAGAGGTTCGGAAACGTTTTTCGCAAGTTCAGGAAGTATCTTCAGATAGTTATCAAGGAAGGCGGCCTGGTTGTATTTGCTCCAAGCCTGTGCTTTTTTCATCATGGCTTCAGCCTCTGCAGCGCCCTGCGCTTTTATTTTTTCTGCCTCAGCTTTTCCTTCTAACTTACTGGCTTCGGCTTTTCCCTCTGCTTCTGCTTGAATGCGGTAGCCTTCTGCCTCAGCTTCCGCCTTGATCTGGTATTTTCGGGCATCTGAAGGTTTTATGACCGTGGCATCGAGCTCCTTCTCTTTTCGCTTGATTTCCATTTCCTCTATTTTTATGGCTTCCTGCTTCTCAATGGCCCTGACTTTGGCCTCTTCTTTTTTGATTTCCTGGCTCAATCTATGACGTTCCAGTTCGTAAGCATGGTCTGCCTGGGCTTTTTTGCTGTTTACCTCGACTTGAGACTCTGCTTTTTTAGCCTCATTTTCCCACTGGGCTTTGGCAATGAGTGCTTCAGCGTTTAATCTGGCGACTTCTCCTTCTTTTCTAGCCTGTGATGATTTTATGATCGCTTCTTTTTCAGTTTCGGCTTCGGCAATAGCCGCATCCCGTTTAGCTGCAGCGATGTGCGGTTTTCCCAGAGCATCCAGATAGCCCTGAGTGTCATTGATTTCTTTTAGGGAGAAGGAAAGAAGGATGAGCCCCATATTCGAGAAGTCTTTTTTTACTGATTCAATAACCTTTTCAGCGAATTCATGCCTTCCTCTGTATATGTTTTCCACTGTCATGGAACCTATTACAGCTCTCATCTTTCCGTCTAGTATTGTTTGAGAGACCTCTTTGATTCCTTCTTTGCCGGTTCCAAGGAATTGTTCTGCGGCAAGGTGGATTGAATCGTCATTAGAGTCAATTTTGACCTGGGCTGATGCTTCTGCCTGAATGAGGATTCCGTTGTGTGTGAGCACTTCCGGGGTTTTAAGACTGAGGTTGATCACATCCATGGGAAGTTTGTCCACTGTTTCTAACAGAGGCCATACAAATGTCCCGCCTCCTAAGCGGTAGCGGTAACCTATTTTTCGTTTTCTACCGTCTGGAAGTGTTAAGGTCTTTTTCAAGCCGCCTGAAATAATCAGGGCTTCATTGGGCCCTACTTTTCTGTACTGCTTAGCGATTAAAAAAGACAGGAGAACTATGGCTACAACAATAATCGCGATTATTATTATTGTGGAGAGAGATATCATCGTAACCTCCTTTTTTCATACCACATAATATAGTGAAAAAGTATTATAAAGATTTGTCAGACATTTTTAAAGAAATAAATTACACCGATGAAAGGATTTGTTTTTTGAAATACTCCACAGTGCGCTCCAAACCCTGGTCAAGACTGATTTTTGGTTCCCAATGCAGCTTTTCTTTAGCAAGGGTGATATCAGGACACCGGCGCAGAGGGTCATCTTTGGGAAGAGGCTTGAATGTTATTTGGGATTTGCTTTTTGTGATTTTAATCACTTTTTCTGCAAGCTCAAGGATGGAGTGTTCCTCAGGGTTGCCCAGGTTAACGGGCCCTGTAAATCTTTTGGTTTCCATCATGGATATCAAACCGCGGACCATGTCCGACACATAGCAGAAAGAGCGGGTTTGTGTGCCGTCGCCAAAAACAGTGATAGGTTTTCCTTTAAGGGCTTGAACAATAAAGTTACTCACAACTCTGCCGTCATCCAAGGCCATGTGAGGGCCGTATGTGTTGAAAATACGGCATATCTTTATATCAACCTTATTTTGTCTGTGATAATCCATCGTGAGAGTTTCAGCGACCCTTTTTCCTTCGTCATAGCAGCTTCTTATTCCAATGGGATTGACATTTCCCCAATATCCCTCGGTTTGAGGGTGAACGGCCGGATCTCCGTATATTTCCGATGATGAGGCAAGCAGGATTTTTGACTTTGTCCTTTTCGCCAAACCAAGCATATTTATGGTTCCCGTGACATTGGTTTTTATTGTTTTTATGGCATTGTACTGATAGTGAATAGGGGAAGCAGGACAGGCGAGATGATATATCCCGTCGATTTCAGCAAAAAAGGGATGTATGATGTCGTGCCTGACGAATTCAAAATAAGGGTGGCTGATATAATCCCTTATGTTGTTTTTGCTTCCAGAGAAGAAATTATCTATACAAAGGATGTCTTTTTTTTGGTTGAGCAGTTCTTTACAAAGGTGGCTTCCTAAGAATCCAGCTCCCCCGGTAACCAGTATTCTGTTCATATTTATTCCTTGTGGTTGTAGGCAATGAAGAGGGGGCTTTTGTTTTTGAGGATTTGTTTTTGTGACTGAACGATTTCTGTTATTCCTTTTTCAGCCATATCAAGGAGTTCATGGAATTTTTCCTTAGCAAAGGGAGATTTTTCAGCAGATGCCTGTATTTCAACAAAATGACCAGTATCAGTCCCGATGACATTCATATCTATGGATGCGTTTGAGTCTTCTATATAGTCAAGGTCTAAAAGGCATTCTTCGTTTACAATACCAACGCTTACGGCTCCGGCCAGGTTTTTCAGAGGCATTTGTTTGATCTGGTTTTCATCCAGAAGTTTTTTGAGTGCGAGAGCAAGGGAAATACACCCTGCTGTAACAGAGGCGGTCCTGGTGCCTCCGTCTGCCTGTATCACATCACAGTCGATGATGATGGTTCTTTCCCCCAGAGTTTTCAGGTCGGTCACAGCTCTCAACGAGCGCCCTATGAGCCTCTGGATTTCCTTGGTTCTTCCCGATATTCTTGCGCCTCTTTCTCTTCTGGTCCTTATCTCGGTCGAACAGGGCAGCATGGAATATTCAGCAGTGATCCATCCCAAACCTTTCCCTTTGAGAAAAAGAGGGACATTTTCTTCTATGGTGGCCGATGCAATGACTTTTGTTTTTCCCAGTTCTATCTGAACGGAGCCGTCTGAATAATCAAGCAGATCCGGTTTGAATTTTAACGGTCTTAACTGGTCTGCCTTTCTGTTATATGATCTCATCTGTTTGATTCTGTCACGAATATAAAGAATAGTACACTTGCCGAAAAAGTTCAAACATTAAAAATCCGGTGGGAGTTCGTCCGCACCTTCTTCTTCATCTAACGGGCGGCTTCTCCAGCGGTCATGAAACCATAACCACAGATAGGGCTGCTTTTGTATTTCTTTTTCTATGATATCCGTGCAGGTCTGTGTGATGTGTTTCACGTCTTTGTGGACATCCCCTGTCAACCTCAAATGAGGCGGCTCCATTATTTTCAGATGATAGCGGTGTTTTGCAGAGGGACAGCAAAATATAGGTATTATGGGAGCTCCTGTTCTCAGAAAAAATGTAGCCAAAGAGGGAGTGGTAGAGGCTTTTTCCCCAAAAAATTGAATAAACACACCTTCTCTTCTCAAAACATTCTGGTCAATAAGCACAGCAACGATCTCATTTCTGCGAAGGGCTCTGAGGGCATGTCTGGCCGCATTTTTTTTGTAAATCACATGAGACCCCACATTGGATCTCATGCGAGAGAGTTCTTTTTCTAGAAGGGGATTGTCCAGGGGCCTGGCTATGACATTGAGTTTTTCATATTTGGATAATATATGAGCTGCGATCTCCCAGAGACCGAAATGCGCGGTAAAAACAAGGACTCCTTTTTTTCGGCCCAGATGATTTTCAAGAATTTCTTCCCCTTCTGCTGAAATCAATTTGTCTTTTTGTTCAGATTTAAGACCGGATATTCGTATGAAGTCAAGGAAGACCTGACAAAAATGGGCAAAAGAGGCTTTGATTATCTTTTTTTTGGTACTGTGGGAGAGTTTGTTTCCGAAGGCTGTTGTTAGGTTGGAATAGGCTAAGCGCCTGTGTTTTTTATCCAGCACAAACAGGAGAAATCCCAGGATAGGGCCCATGAGAAACACTGCCTTTCGAGGGAAGATTTCCAGAACGGCCTTTGCGCCGCAGAACATTGAATATTCAAGTTTGTGTTTTAAAGAAGCGTTCATTGTTTTTGTAAGTTAATGCTGGAAAAAATCCGGTCGAAAAATCCTTGCTCTATATCGAGATCGATTTTTACGTAATACACGGGCATGTTTTTGAAGCGGTTTTCCCCCTCAAGTTTGACTGAGTCTTTTTCAGTCGTGACCAAAATGTCAGTTTTGAGTGAGCTGTGTTTTTCCATTATTTTGTTCATGGCTGTTAAGGGGTAGTCATAGTGATCTGGAAATTTAAGGAAGGCAGCAGGTCTTATCCCCATTTCCTCAAGTGTTTTTTTAAATCTTTCGGGCCGGGCTATACCGCAAAATGCCAGTATTTTTTTCTGTTTGAACACGTCTGCGGCAAGGAGCTGGTTTGTCCCTATTTTTACAAATCCTTTTGGGGATACAGAATATTCATGGACAGATATTCCTTGCAGTCTTGATTTAAGCCTGGCTTTTTTATCTTCCGGAGAATTTTTTTTAAGCAAAACTATATGGGCTTTATTAAGCGCAGAAAGGGATTCGCGAAGCAGCGGTTTCTTTGATATATCGTGAAGGACAATATCCAGGTCTTTCTTAAGCGGATAGTATTGAAACCCGTCATCCAGAACAGCTACGCCATATCCTTTTTTGTCTGCATTTAGGCATGATGCGATGCGGTTTTTCCCCAGAAAGATTCCTGCTTCCGGAACATTCCGTGCTGTCATATAAGGTTCGTCTCCTGTGGTCTTCCAATACGGGACTTGATTGTGCTCCGGCAGAACTGTGCCTCCCCGCTTTTCCCATTTTCCTTTGTAACCGCGGGAGATATAAGCGGGTTTAAAACCTTTTTCCAGAAGAATCTTGATGAGCTTTATGGATAGGGGTGTTTTTTCCGAGCCTCCGAATGTGATGTTTCCTATACTGATGACAGGGATGGGAACAGACTGCTGTTTCTTTATGTTTTTTTCATACAGAAATCTCATGTATCTTGAGCCAGCTCTGTAAAAGAGAGACAGGAAGCAGAGGATTGATTTCATTTATTCTGGAATATATAACATTTGGCTGTATGATGGCAAATATTATTGATATAGAGATGCGGGATGTCTTTACATTGAAATCTTGTTTCTTTATAATTATGCATATTTTAATAAAGGAGGCTGGCCATGCGGAAAAAGCTATATATTCTCGGATTAATACTAATGCTGGTATTTGTATCTCACAACTGCAAGCAGAAATCAGCCATAAAAGGTGTCGACCTTGATGTGACTTTTTCAGAAGAGACACTAACGGATAACCTGGTTACTGACATGACATTTCTATGGGCAACGAACAGTGAATTTGAGGGGATGAGAAGGGACTATAACGTATTTGTCCATTTCTGGCATGGGGATAATCTTCTTTTTCAAGCAGATTATTTTCCTGAAATCCCGACTTCCAAATGGGAACCTGAAAAAGAATATAAATTCACTCAAAGGATCTATATCCCTGTTTTTATAGATGAATTTGATCCGGACTTCAAAGGGGAAGAGACCCTGAATCTTTCTGTCGGATTTTATTCTCCTTATGATAAGACGGGAGAATCCGAACAGATGATCCTCAATCGTAAACTAAAAGTGACGCCGCCTCCGCTGGATGCTCCTCAAGTCATCTATATGGACGGCTGGTATGGGCTTGAAATGAACAGGGACTATCATTTCAAGAATTGGAGATGGACAGCCAAACAAGCCAAATGTATCATTGATAACCCTCATCGGGATGCCCTGCTTATCATAAGAGGAGAAGTGAACAAAAGTGCGGTCGAGGGACAGAAAGTGACATTTATGATCAATGATACCATTCTGGATGAATTTGTCCCTGAACACGCAGTTTTTGAAAAGACATATACTGTTAACAAAGAGAAACTCGGGGAAGATGATGATTTTTATTTAACCATAGCTACAGATAAGACCTTCGTTCCTTCCCAGTTATTTCCTGAATCTACAGATGAGCGGGAACTGGGAGTAAAGATCTCTTTTATCTATTTCAGATAATCCGTTTTTCTATCATTAACGGCTGTATGGGCTGAGATGTTTTCTCCATCAAAAATAATCTCTACAGCTCCATGAAGGTCTGTCCTGTAGATTTCGGACCCTATTTTTTCATATCGGCGTATGACATCCCTGTCAGGAAGCCCGTAGAGGTTGTCTCTTCCCACTGAGATCACAACGATTTCCGGGGAGACAGCCTTTATGAAACTCTCCGTACTGGAGGAGCCGCTCCCATGATGGGGGCATTTCAGCACCTGGCATTTGATATCATGGTAACAAGATAAGATATCCTGTTCCGCTTGGTATTCCGCATCCCCGGTCAAGAGAAATGAGGCGCCGCGGAAGCGGATCATCATGACCAGTGACTGGTTATTATGGACCAAAACAGGCGGATTCTCCGGTTTTTCAGGATAGAGTATTTTTACGTTTGCTTTTCCTATTTGCAAGGATGTGCCCCTGAATAGTTCTTTTTTTATTGTCTTTGGGCTCAGGCTGTTTTTAAAAGCCCGGTAAGCCTTGTCTTCGGGGGGCGATATGGATTCCCAAAATTCTTTGATTCTGAAATTTTCAACAACCGAGAACAGGCCGTAGAGATGGTCAGGATGGGAATGGGTAAGAACCAGATAATCTATTTTTTTGATCCCTTTATTCCAGAGAACGGGAGATACGACCCTTTCACCGATGTCATAGCCCCCAAAGGCAGACCCTCCGCCGTCGATAAGCATCTTTTTATTGCCCGGGAACTCGATCAGAATGGAATCTCCGTTTCCGACATCCATAACAGTCATCCTCAGGTGTTTCGATCTTGATGGAAACGGATGGGTGATAAGAGTGATGAAAAAAAAGAAAAACAGAGCAGATACCAAAATTTTCTGTCTTTTTATTTTTTTGGGAGCAAGGAAAGCAAGAAGAAAAAGATAATATCCGGAGACAGTTAAGATATGCGGAGTGGGGATTCTGTATGACAGAAAATCTATGTTGGAAGCAAAATCGGAGATGTTTATGAGAACAGTGATCAGCAGATCAAGGAGCCTTACTGGAAACCGGGCGATGACAGAGCTGATGAAGGCTATGGGGACAAATAGATATCCTGTTGCCATGATTAGGGATATCAATGGAAGCGCTATAAGGTTGAGGATAAGCGGGGCAAAGGCAATCCGGTTGAAGGCGTATGCGGTGATGGGAAGTATTCCCAATTGAGCTGTGAACGAGAGAACCAGTATGTCGCTTATATTCAGGGGAAGTTTGGGCATATACCTGACAATAAGGGGGAAGAAGAGAATAATAGATAAAGTAGCAGCAAAAGTCATCTGGAATCCCAGTGAAAAGAGATGGAACGGATTAAACAGAAGCAGGACAAACGCGCTCAAAGACAGTGTGTTTAATAAATTCGTATCTTTCCAGATCAACTTTCCTATGAGAAAAGTCATGGTCATGACTGCAGCGCGTATTATGGACGGGCGGCCCTCCACAAGCATGGCATAGAAAACAAGAATGAAAAGGAGAATGATATAAGACGTCCTTTCAGGCATTTTCAGGACCTTAAGAAAAGAAAATATAAGGAAGGATATGATAGCTATGTGGGCTCCGGATATGGCGAAAAGATGATACAGGCCTGAGTCCTGAAGCGAGCGGGTGATAGATTCGCTCATCCTGCCTCTCTCTCCAAGAAGCAGAGCTTCCAATACCGCACCGGAAGGAGAGACCTCACCTTGGTTTTCTCCGGGGAAAGATCCATCGATTTTTTTTTGTAGTTTCTGGCGGAGTCGAGAAAAAATGCGAATAAGGGAGAACTCACTGCCTGAGGCTGTTTTATTGACGAGTAAAGGGGATTTTGAAAAACCTGTTTTGTGTATTTTCCTGAATTTAAGATATGTGTTTGACCGGGAATATCCGAAGTTTCTAAATCCGGGAGAATCGGATAATTTTGCAGAGATTTCTACTTGGTCATGGACCAGAAGCTTATGGAGAATCTCTGAATATTGACTTTTAGGAAGAGATATTTGCACATTCCCTTTTATTTTTTCTGTTTTGTTTCCATAGGAGATTTCTTTTGTTTTTACATAGAGAAAGTCCCTGTCCACGGAAAAAGAGGGAGATTTATATAGTATCCCCTTAATGTCTACATATGATTCTTCCTTGAAAGAGCACAGAGGGTTTTTTTTGTAGGTATTGTTTGAATGAGTATACAGGGATGCGCCCAGGAGGAAGGTGCTTGTAAGTAAAAATACTAATGCGGACTTGGCTTTTCTTAATGAGATCAAATGGGCCCAGGCTGACAAAAGGCTTATGAAAAGAAGTATAAGCAGCATCGGAAGAGGGATGCTGAGAAAGGATGACAGAAATATTCCTGATGTAAAAGACAGGGCGATAAAAAGAAAAGGAAAAGCCATTACTTGTTATGGTTCTCAAATTGTGCCTGATAGTCAAGACAGTCTAAAAGAAGGTGGCACAGGACTTTTATCCCTATGGGAATACAGTTTTCATCGGGATTGAATTGGGAGCTGTACAGGGGGTGAACCGAATTTTTCCACGCAGGTTTTACGCCCAGAAGAAAATAGAAGCCCGGGAGTCTTTCGGAATATTCTGAGAAGTCTTCGGTAAACATCTGGGGAGGAAAGGAACGGACATTGTTTTGTCCAACCGCATTCACCAGAGACGGCCTTAAAATAGCTGTTAGGTCAGGATGATTATAAAGGGGTGACGTGCCCTTGAGGTAGTTATAGGAATAAGAGGCGCCAAAAGGCTGGGTGTTGCTGATCACTATCCTTTCTATCAGTTGTTTTATTTTTTCTTGGGTTTCCTGGTTTAATGTCCTTACGGTTCCTTCCATGGTGACTTCATCGGCAGTGATATTAGGCCGGGATCCTCCTGATATTTTTCCTATGGTCACAACAGCGGAATTAACAGGGTCCAGGGTCCTGCTGGCCATGGAATAAATGGAGACCACCACTTGAGAAGCTATATATACGGTGTCAATCTCTTTAGGCGGCTGTGCCCCGTGGGAGCTTTTTTCCATGATGGTGATTTCAAATGTATCCAAACCTGCAAATATAGTGCCCGGGGAAATAAGCACTTCGCCTGTTTCTGCCTCCGGCCATACATGCATGCCTATGATAGCGCTTACCGGAGGATTTTTCAGCACGCCCTGTTTTATCATTGAAGAAGCCCCTCCTCCCTCTCCGGAAGGCGCCCCTTCCTCGGCCGGCTGGAAAATGAATTTGATATTCCCTTTAATCATGTCTCTCATCTCATTCAAGACAATAGCTGACCCGAGTGCAATGGAGGTATGTATATCATGGCCGCAGGCGTGCATGACACCTTTGTTCAGAGACGCATACGCAAGTCCTGTCTGTTCTTCAATAGGAAGGGCATCCATGTCAGCACGAAAACCTATGGTGATGCCATCATGTTTGCCCCTCAGCAGACCGACTACTCCTGTTTTTGCTGTTTCTGACCTGACTTCCATATCGAGGGAAAGAAGTTTTGAAGAGACGAGTTTTGAAGTCTCGAACTCTCTGTTGCCTAATTCCGGATTCATATGAATAAATCTTCGTATATCTATGATTTCCTGTTTGTGTTTTTCAATTAAATTGGCTATCCGAAGCGCGGTCGCTTTATCCACGGAAAAAGCCGGAGAAGAAAAGAGCAGAACAATGAATATGATAAAAAGACCTTTCTTCCATCCGAAACCTGGCATATTGTTATATTAAAATCACTGCTTTCTCTTGTCAATGAAAGATAACAGGTTATTTGTTTTAAATCAGAAAATCAGATTTTCTCTGTAGGTCCCGTAGGTTTCTTTGAGTACGGATGTGATTTCTCCGATAGTTGCCATTTCTTTGACACAGTCATATATAAAGGGCATCAGATTCTTATCGGATTGAGAGGCCTGTTTTAAGGAATTAAGACTTGATTTCAGTCTTTTCTCCGATCTCAGGCGTTTTATTTGTTTGAGCTGTTTTATCTGGTTTTCTTCTATTTCTTTGGGAGGATGGTAGATTTCAAATGGCGGCCTGCTTTCCTTGGAAACAAACTTATTGATTCCGATTATTTCTTTTTGATGGGTTTCAAGCTGTTTCTGGTAGGTGTATGCGCTTTCCTGGATTTCCTTTTGAATGAAGCCTTGTTCGATGGCTGTGAGCATACCGCCCATGTCTTCGATTTTTGTGAGATATTTATTGACTTCTTCTTCAATCCGATCTGTGAGGCTTTCGATAAGGTAAGAACCGCCTAAAGGGTCAACCACATCAGGCACACCGGTTTCATACGCTATGATCTGCTGTGTTCTGAGGGCAATCCTGACCGATTCTTCAGTGGGAAGCGCCAGGGCTTCGTCTCTTGAATTCGTATGCAGGGATTGGGTTCCGCCCAGAATGGAGGAGAGCGCTTGAAGGGTGACTCTTATCACATTGTTTTCCGGTTCCTGGGCTGTAAGAGCGGCCCCGCTTGTTTGTGTATGGAATCTGAATTTCCAGGATTTTGGATTTTTGGCCTTGAATCGGCCCCTCATTATCTTGGCCCAGAGCCGCCTGGCAGCCCGGAATTTTGCGATTTCTTCAAATAAGTTATTATGAGCGGCCAGGAAAAAAGAAAGCCGTGGGGCAAATGTATCAGCATCCAGGCCGGAATCAAGAGCTGCCTGGACATAGGTTATGGCATTGGCAAGCGTAAAAGCCAGTTCCTGGACGGCTGTGGCTCCCGCTTCTCTTATATGATAGCCGCTTATGCTCATGGTATTCCAGCGGGGCATGTGCTTATGACAAAAACTGATTATATCATTGATGATTTTCATGGAGGCACGAGGAGGGAATATATAGGTCCCCCTTGCTATAAATTCTTTAAGGATATCGTTTTGTATGGTTCCGGTGAGCTGTGAGCCGGAGATCCCTTTTGATTCAGCCAGAACCAAATATAAAGCCAGAATCACAGCAGCGGTTGAGTTTATGGTCATGGATACAGATACTTTTTGCAGAGGAATTTTTTCAAAAAGTATTTTCATGTCCTGAAGGGAATCAATGGCAACCCCGACTTTTCCGACTTCTCCGCATGATTGAGGATGGTCTGAATCCAGACCTAACTGAGTGGGAAGGTCAAAGGCCACGCTCAGCCCGCTCTGGCCTTTTGAAAGAAGGAATCGATACCGTTTGTTTGATTCTCGAGCTGTTCCAAAGCCGGCATATTGCCGCATTGTCCACAGCTTCCCTCTGTACATATCAGGGTAGACGCCTCTGGTAAAGGGATATTCTCCTGAATTCCCCAGATTCTTTTGGAAATCAGGTGAGTCAATATCCTTTTTTGTATAGATGCGTTTCAGTTCAAGGGATGAGGAGGTTGTGTGTTTTTTCTCTCTATCGTCCGCCATGCTCAGAAGATATATTTTGAAAAAGCGTTTTTGCCTGTATAGGAACCCTTTTGGCCGAGGATCTCTTCGATTTCCATAAGCCTGTTGTATTTAGCGGTCCTTTCTCCCCTGCTTACAGAACCTGTTTTTATTTGCCCTGTGTTGAGAGCGACACTTAGGTCAGCGATAAATGTATCCGAGGTTTCTCCAGACCTGTGTGATATGACACAGGAATAACCTTTTTTCTGGGCGTATTTAACCGTATCGATGGTCTCTGTGAGGGTTCCGATCTGGTTCAGCTTGATCAGTATTGAATTCCCTATTCCCTTTTTTATCCCCTGTTTCAGTATGCTTAGATTTGTCACAAAGATATCGTCGCCCACAAGCTGGATCTTTTTGCTGAACTCGCGGCTCATTTTCTCCCACCCTGGCCAGTCATCTTCTGCAAATCCATCCTCAATGGATATTATGGGATAGTTTTTTATGATCTCCCTGTAAAAGTCGTTCATTGCCTGGGCATCTTTTATTGAGCCGTCGGATTTTTTGAACACATAGTGACCGTCTTCATAAAATTCTGAAGCCGCTGCATCTAATGCCATGAAAATATCACTTCCCGGTTGATAACCGGCGCTTTGAATGCTTTCAAATATCAGTTCCAGGGCCTCTTCATTTGATTTAAGGTTAGGCGCAAAACCTCCTTCGTCCCCCACAGAGGTGCTGTAGCCATTCTTTTTGAGGTTATTTTTCAGATTGTGAAAGACTTCTGCCGCCATTCTGATCGCCTCTGTAAAATTGGGACAATTGATGGGAGCGATCATGAATTCCTGGATATCCACGTTATTGTCTGAGTGAGAGCCTCCATTGAGTATGTTTATAAGAGGAACAGGAAGTTGATAGCTTCCTTTCGTTTCCAAATACTCAAAGAGTTCAAGGCCCAGAGCATTCGCTGATGCAGCCGCAGCAGCCATGGATACAGAAAGTATGGCATTGGCTCCCAGATTTTTCTTAGACGGAGTCCCGTCTATCTCTATGAGCGTCTTATCTATTTTTTCCTGTTCTGTGCTGTCAAGACCTATGATTTGCGGTGCGATGATTTTTTCCACATTGGCAACTGCTTTTAAAACTCCTTTTTTTAGGTATCTTTTTGGGTCATTGTCTCTGAGTTCCAGAGCTTCGCGTTTTCCTGTGGAGGCTCCTGAAGGGACAGAAGCTTTTCCTGAAACGCCGGATTCAAGGATCACTTTTGTGCTGACCGTTGGATTCCCCCTGGAATCCAGAATCTCCCTTGATTTGATTTTCTTTATGGTTGTTTTTGACATAAATAAATCTCTCTTCTAAGAATTTTTATGTGTGGGAAAATAATAAGCGAAATTATCAGTTAATTTGAACCGTCTATTTTTCTCCTTTGGTCTCCTCTGCCATTTCTTCTGATTTCTTGCTCATTTCCTGCTTTTTTTTGTCAACAAATTCTTTTATGGCTTCTATACCCTCTTTTGATTTTGATTTTGCTTTTTGGATACTCTTCTCAGCTTCTTTACTGAATTTTTCGTATTTGTCTCTGGCTATTTCTCCGGTCCGTTCAGCCTGCTCTATTATTTTTCTTCTTGTTTCTTTGCCCTCAGCAGGAGCAAACAGAACTCCTAATATGAACCCGGTAGCAGTCCCTAATAAAAAAGACAAAGTGATTTCAACAGCGCTTGATCTTTTATCTTCCATTCTTTCCCTCCTTTTTCTTTCTTTTTAGCTGCCTCCAACCAAACCTTATTAGGGGATAGATGAGAGGCCAATATTTTGAGCCGGGCCTGATTACCTTGGTGGTCATAAACCAGGCTGCTTCTGACAGGCCCACGGCCGTTTTTTTTGTCGCTTCAAGAACGTCCTGCAGGTCATCGGCTTGAGAATTTATTTTAAGAGTGGTGTCATTCAAGTTTTTTGCGAGCGAGCGGATCTCCAGTATGGTCAGAGTGGTTTCTTTGGCTGTTTTCCTCAGCTGCATGATGAAAATGACAAAAAAGGTTACAGCCACAACTGCAGAGAAAGTTAAGACTAAAAACAGAAACTGGTTTAAGGTCAGCGACATTTTCTTAAAGATAAAATAAAATGACTTCTTTGTCAATCAAACCAGGATTAAATCTGTTCTCTTAGAAGGCTAATTGTTCAATTTCGCCAGGTCCACACATGAATTTCATGATGTTTAAGGTTGGCACGGCTTTGGCTTTGGTTTTGTCCGGACAAAATAATAATGGGTAAGATGTGATAGAAAAATATAAACAGAGAGGTTATAATCTTGTAGTAACGGAAAAATGGATTACTACTTCGTCAAAGATTATAAGAAAAATTACAGATTTTTTTTATCCCAGCCCGTTCATGAGATACAGGTAAATTTCACAAAACTCAGGAAGAGGTGGGAAGAAGCTAAAAAGAGACTCATGCTTCTTCCCCAAAAGATATTAAGCCAGGAACAAGCTTTTGAAAGAGCTGTGAAATTAAAAGAATTCAGGATCAAAATACACTATGCAGGGAGTAAAAAAAAGAGCAGAATAAAAAAAAAGTTCATATTTTTTCTTTTTAAACAGAGGTCAAAGCACATTTTACTTCTCATCATCGAGACTCTTCTTCTTCCCATCAGTGGTCTTATGGCCTTCCTTCCAGGCCCGAACATCTTTTTTTATGTTCTTTTTTTGATTATGTACACTCAATGGAAAGCCCTTAAAGGAATAAAGGTTCTCATCAACAAAGACCACGAATTTATTGATTCCCCTTTACTTGAAGAGTGGGAGGCTGCTGTCGAATCAGGTGAGCCGGGACAGATGCAGGTTGTTATAAAAAAGATAGATAATGAACTTTGCATAGATAAAATTCAAAAAATTCTATACAAATAGAAGGAAAAACAGAGGAATTTCGGCTGTAAATATTCTTTGGGCCCTAATTCTTGACTTTTGAGGGGTATACTCCTAATATTTATGATTGTATTTCTAGTCTGGAGCTTGAGAGCGAACGCTCCAGTATCTCTTCATCAGCAAGCCTGAAAAGGTCAGGCCAATAGAGACGGATGGACATAGGATAGAGGACATGAGTGAAAAATACGACTTTAGAAAAATTGAAAAGAAATGGCAGGATATATGGGAAAAGGAAAAGAGTTTTAAAGCAGCAGAGGATGCGGAGAAGCCGAAATATTACACACTGGAGATGTATCCCTACCCGTCCGGACGCATCCATATGGGACATGTAAGGAATTTTTCTATTTTAGATGTCATTTCCCGTTACAAGATCATGAACGGATACAATGTGCTTCATCCTATCGGTTGGGACGCTTTTGGAATGCCGGCGGAAAATGCGGCTATAAAAGAGGGCATTCACCCAAGAGAATGGACCCTGGGTAACATAGCTCATATGAAGAGCCAGCTGAAGAGGCTGGGATTCAGCTATGATTGGTCTAGAGAAATCAATACCTGTCTTCCCGAATATTATAAATGGAACCAGTGGATTTTCCTGAAAATGTTTGAGAGAGGTTTGGCTTTTCGCAAGAAGAGTTCTGTTAACTGGTGCCCTGAGTGCCAGACAGTCCTGGCGAATGAACAGGTGATCAGCGGGAAATGCTGGAGATGTGATGCGCAGGTTGAACAGAAACACATGGAACAATGGTTTTTAAGGATCACAAAATATGCTGATGAACTTCTTACAGGACATAAACAACTCAGCAAATGGCCCCAAAATGCGGTCACTATGCAGAGAAATTGGATCGGAAAAAGCAAAGGAGCTCAGTTGTTTTTTAAAGTATCTGGTTCTGATATCTCCATTGAGACATTTACAACCAGGATCGATACAGTCTACGGGGCTACTTTTTTGGTGCTTTCTCCTGAACATCCGTTATGTTCGGAATTAATAAAGGGCTCGGAAAATGAAGGTGACAAACGCCGATGGATCGAGAAACAAAGAAACCGGCAGCGTCTTGGTGAAGAGGTTTTGGATGATGAGAAAGAAGGGATCTTTTCCGGGAAAACAGCTGTCAATCCCTTTACAAATGAACCTATCCAGATTTGGATAGCCAATTACGTGTTGATGGAATACGGGACCGGAGCCATCATGGCGGTCCCGGCCCATGATGAGAGAGATTTTCAGTTTGCGGAGAAATATTCCCTTCCTGTAAAGGAGGTCATTGTGCCGGCGGAAGGGGCTCAGCACTGTGACACAAACGGTGTTTTTACTGAGTACGGAAAATTGGTGAATTCAGGAAATTATGATGGAATGACCTCGCAGCAGGCAATTTCCGAGATGATAAAGTACTTACAAAATAAAGGGCTGGGAAAAGAGATGGTGTTGTACAGGCTCAGGGATTGGGGGATTTCCCGCCAGCGTTATTGGGGGACACCTATTCCCATAATTTACTGTAAAAAATGCGGTATAACGAAGGTCCCGTATAAAGACCTGCCTGTGACTTTGCCTTCTGAAGTTGAATTTAAAGGAGAAGAAGGCTCACCGTTAGAGAGATCTGATGAATTTGTTAAGACAAAGTGTCCTCTATGTAATGGAGAGGCACGACGTGAAACAGATACCATGGACACCTTTTTTGACTCTTCCTGGTATTATTTTCGATATTGTTCGCCCAGCGAAGAAAATTTTCCTTTTAAGCCTGAGAAGGCGAAATACTGGCTTCCTGTGGACCTGTATGTAGGAGGGGTCGAACACGCGATCCTTCATCTCATTTATGCCCGGTTTTTTTGTAAGGTTTTGCGGGACTTCGGGCTGACGGATATTGATGAGCCCTTTCCTCACTATCTTGCACAGGGAATGGTGACCAAGGATGGATCCGCCATGTCAAAGTCAAGAGGGAATGTGGTTGATCCGGACGACATGGTCAATAAATATGGTGCTGACACAGTAAGGCTTTTCATTTTGTTTGCAGCCCCTCCGGAGAAGGAATTTGCATGGGATGACAAAGGAATTGAAGGGTGTTACAGATTTCTGAACCGAGTTTGGATTTTCTTTCAGGAGAATCTGGAAATATTTGAAAAACACGAAACAGCACAGATTGACGGGCATGGGTTTTCTGAAGAAAAAGGCAATGTTGAAACAAAGATGCACCAGACTATCAAGAAAGTAACAGGAGATATCGGAGATAGGTATCATCTAAACACAGCCATAAGTTCCATAATGGAATTTTTTAATGAAGTAAAAAAGGCGGCTCCTCAATTAAAATCAAGTCTTTCCGGTCGAAAAATACTGAAGCAAAGTATGGAAGCACTGCTAAAACTCCTTTCTCCTTTTGCCCCTCATATTTCTGAAGAATTGTGGGAGTCAACAGGTCATGACTCCCGTCTGGTCTTGTCTTCATGGCCTGGGTATGAGCCTGATTTGATCAGGGAAGATATAGTGACAATTGTTGTTCAGGTGAATGGAAAGCTGAGGGGTAAATTTGAATCAGAGAGGAACACTCCGGAAGAAGATGTAAAGTCCCACGCATTGTCTCTGGAGCATGTGAAAAAGTATATGAGAAATCAGGAGCCAAAGAAAATCATATATATAAAGAACAAACTGGTGAATATCGTCATATAAGGGGATAAGAGCATGAGAAAATATGGTGTCCTTTTATTACTGTGTTCTTTCCTGTACAGCTGCGGGTATCATCTGCGCGGCACAGGAAGCACTCTTCCCCCTCATATCAAAAAGATACAGGTGCCTATGTTTACAAATGCCACCTCCCGCTTTGAGCTTGATGTGAAGCTCACACAGAGTGTTATAGATGAGCTTGTGACCAGGGGAAAAGTTGAGATCACAGATAATATGGAATCAGCAGATGCAGTGCTTATAGGCGAGATCACTTCTTTCAGGGTCGATCCCATAGGCTTTTCAGGAACCGGGACAGCAGACAGATATTCCATCACTATTGCAGCCAAGATCACATTAAGGGATTTGGTAGAGAACCAGGTATTTTTTTCAAATCCGAATTTCATTTACAAAAAAGAGTATGAAGTAGAAGAAGGCGTGGATTTCGAAACCGTGGAATCAGAGGCCATAGAAGAGATCTCAGGGATGTTTGCAAGGAGCCTTGTCATCATGATACTGGAGGGCTTTTAGAAAAGTGCGTGCTGTTTCAGAAGGAAATATATTCAATATAGATAAACTGGATAGGGCTTATTTCATTTACGGGGAGGATGTTTATCCTGCACTGCAGTTCATCGAAGACATAAAGAGTGCCTCATCAGGTCGGGCCCAGGGGGAGGTGGTTGTAGAGAAATATATGCTGGGAACCGATAAATGGGCGGATATCATTGATTCAGCAAGGACAATGCCTCTGCTGTTGTCTTCGATCAGACTGATTGTGGTTGATGTTCCATCCCGCAAAAGACAGAATATACCCAGAGAAGAAGAGAATCTTTCTTCAAATGAAGAAGAGTTGTTAAGGGCCTATCTTTCTTCGCCGTCTGAAAAGACCGTATTGTTCATTCTATTCAATCAGAGAATCAAAGGCGGGTCTTCGCTCCTCAAATTTTTTAAGTCGCTGCCAAAGGATTACATCCGGATAAAAGAGCTTAATTCTTTGAAGGGGAAAGGGATTTCCACCTGGATCAGGGAGAGAGTCAGGAGCGAGGGAAAAGAGATTGACGGATACGCTTGCTCAAGACTGGTCGAGCTTGCAGGCAATGACCTCAGAAGGTTAAGTAATGAAATCAGCAAGCTGGTAACATTTGCTGGGGAGAAGACGCATATCAGCTTGGAAGATGTTGAGCTGGTCTCAGGTTGGATCAAACCTTTGATTGAGTGGGAGATCATAAACAGCCTGGAAGAAGCTGATTATCAGAAGAGCCTTCTCACTCTTGATAAGCTTATAAGGAAAGAGAATATCCACCCGGTCATCATTATGGACAAAATCCATAGTTTTTTTAATGATATACTACTTGCAAAATTGCGGATACAAGAGGGAAATAAAGATAATATATCCATTTTTAAAGAGATAAAACCCCATTTGCCGGAAAAATACAGGGGTTTGTACCAAAGAAAATTCAAACAGGTTTTTCGTTTTGCCGAACGTGTTTCCATTCAGGACTTAAGACATTATATAGAACAGCTCAAAGATATTGACATAAAAATAAAGTCAACGGGGCTTTCTTTTCATGAACTGATGGATGGATTCCTTTTTGATTACTGCAAGAGAAGAGCGGGGAAAGAGAGATTATTTTGATGATATGGACGCTACCTGTTGGTTAAGCCTTGATTTATAGCGGCTGGCCGTGTTTTTATGGATAGCCCCTTTTTTTGCCGTCCTGTCTATCAGAGAAAAAGTTTCAGGCAGAAGATCGAGAGCTTCCTTTTTGTCTTTTTTTTCGATAGCAGCCCTTAGTTTTTTGATCTGTCTTCTGAGAATCGATTTGTTTCTCTTGTTCGCAGCGTGCCTACGGAGACTCTGTCTCCTGTGTTTCTCAGCTGATTTATGTTGGGCCATTTGTTTCTCCTATAGAAAATAGGTGGTGTATGATAGAATATTTGTAATAAAATGTCAACTCATAATAGAGGCGGCAGGAGCCGGATGCTCTCATATTAAGAATGGATGATAAAAGCAACCGCAGATTATTGAGGTCAACGTTTGCTGTTTCTATCCCTACTTTATTGAGCCGTATCCTCGGGTACTTAAGGGATATAATCCAGGCCTTTTTTCTCGGGACAGGGACGGGCGCTGATGCGTTCACAATCGCATACATCATCCCGAATCTGCTGAGGCGGCTGACTGCAGAAGGAGCTATGACCTCAGCATTTATCCCTGTTTTTTCCAAACTTAAAAAGGAAGAGAAAAGAGAAAAATTATGGAGATTTGCCAATGTGTTCTTTTTCGACTTGACTCTTGTCATGGCCGTCCTGGTTGTCCTGGGCATTGTTTTTTCACCTCTGCTGGTCAAGGTCATTGCCTTTGGATTCAAAGATATTCAGGGAAAGATGGCGCTTACCGTCTTTCTCACAAGAATTATGTTCCCCTATATTTTTTTGGTAAGCCTCGCTGCTCTGGCCATGGCGATTTTAAACTCATTTCATAAATTCTTCGTGCCGGCTTTAACGCCTGTTTTGTTCAATATTTGCATTATTACAGCCGCAGCCCTGTTTGCGGTCCGCAGCAAAGAACCGGCTGTTGTGTTTGCCGTAGGCGTGGTGGCGGGGGGAGCGGCACAGCTTGGATTCCAGATCCCTTTTTTATGGAAAAAGGGTATGCGGTTCAAACCCGCTCTTTCCTTCAAGCATCCGGCAGTCCGCAGGGTTGTCAAGTTGATGATTCCCGGAATATTCGGTGCGGGTATCTATCAGATAAATTTTGCTTTGAGCCGGATGATCGCCTCAACGCTTGAGGAAGGAAGCGTATCCTCTCTTTATTATTCATCAAGAGTTCAGGAATTCACTCTAGGGCTTTTTTCCATTGCTCTTTCCATAGCTCTTTTACCAACGTTTTCTGATCTGGTGGCTTCAAAAGATTATTCTGGAATGAAAAGAACCCTGTCTTTTTCCTTAAGGGCTGTAAATTTTGTAACGATTCCGGCAATGGTGGGGTTGTTTGTTTTGAGCCGGCCCATTATACATATTCTGTACCAGAGAGGGCATTTCAATGCCGAGTCTACAGCTATGACGGCTTCCTGTCTCCTGTTTTTCTCTTTCAGCCTTCCTTCTATATCGGGAGTAAAGATTATATCGCCTGCCTTTTACTCTTTAAAAGACACCAAGACCCCTGCCATCGTTGCTTTTTTTATTATGATCATTTATATCTCTCTATCAGTTGTCCTGATGGGGCCCATGAGGGTAGGAGGGATTGCACTGGCGCTGTCCATAACAGCCTTTTTTAATTTTATAGCTCTCTTTTATCTGCTGGAAAAAAAGATAGGGAAGGTAGAGAAAAAGAAAGTCACGATATCTGCTTTTAAGTGTGTATCAGCAGGCATAGTAATGGGATTTTCGGTGTGGGCTTTTTTTCATTCTTTTTCCTTTTATGATATGAATTTTTTAAACAAAGTGCTCTTTTTAGCAGGCACTATTTTCCTGGGAGCAGCGGTTTATTTGGTATTGAGTTTTGTATTCAATAACGAAGAGATGAAGGCTTTCAGATTGATTTTATCCAGGAAGAAGATAAAAAAAATCGAGGGGTCATAGTGAAAATCGTCTTGCAAAGAGTCAGAAAGGCTCAAGTCAGGGTAAGGGAAAAGATAACAGGAGAAATAGAAAAAGGACTCTGCCTTCTTGTCGGGATTGAAAAAGGCGACACAGAAAAAGATGCTCTTTATCTGGCAGAGAAGATATCGGGATTGAGAATATTCCCTGACAGTGAGGGGAAAATGAACCTGTCTCTCAGGGAAACAGGAGGAGAGATTCTGGCCGTATCACAATTCACTCTTGCCGGTTCTGTGAGAAAGGGCAGAAGGCCCAGCTTTGACCGGGCTGAAAGGCCTGACAAGGCAGAGAAACTTTTTAATTATTTTGTGAATAAACTCCGGGAGAGAAGCATAAAAACGGAAACAGGAATTTTTGGGGCAGTGATGGACGTCTATCTGGTCAATGACGGACCGGTTACATTTATCATTTCGAGTTAGACCAATTCCAGAAGATGGCCCATCTTTTCTTTTTTTGTCTTTAGGTACTTGACGTTGCTATCATTAGGTGGGATTTCAATCGGGATTCTTTCCACTATTTCAAGTCCGTATCCTGAGAGGCCTACGAATTTTCTCGGGTTATTGGTGATGAGCTTCAGTTTGGTGATTCCGAGGGATACCAGTATTTGAGCTCCGACCCCATAGTCTCTCTGGTCAGGTTTAAATCCGAGCTTGCGGTTAGCTTCCACTGTATCTTCTCCTTTTTCTTGAATGGCATAGGCTTTTATTTTATTGACAAGCCCTATGCCGCGGCCTTCATGATTCAGGATATAGAGAATCACCCCCTTTCCCTCTTTTTCAATCATTTTCATGGAAAGATGAAGCTGTTCGCCGCAGTCGCACCGTTTGGAATGAAATGTATCTCCTGTGAGGCATTGGGAATGGGCCCGGACAAGGATGGGTTCACCTTTTTTTATTTCCCCTTTTATTAATATAACGTGATGTTCGTTATGAATGGTATCTTCAAATATCATAATCTTAAAATGGCCGTATTTTGTTGGGAGGTCAGCCTCTTCGATTTTTTTCACGTGGATCTCATGCTGCATTCTGTATTTGATAAGTTCTGCAATGGTCAGTATCGGGATATCAAAAGTCTCACTGAATTTTTCCAGCTCCTCTCTCCGGGCCATTGTACCGTCTTCGTTCATTATTTCACAGATGACACCGGCGGGGGTCAATCCGGCCAGGCGTGCGATATCAACCGAAGCCTCTGTTTGTCCCGCTCTTTTCAGTACGCCTCCTTCCTGGGCCTGCAGCGGGAAAACGTGCCCGGGCCGAACAAGATCGGAAGGTTTGGCCCCTGGATCTACAGCCTTGAGAATAGTACGGGATCTGTCATAGGCAGAGATACCTGTGGTGATACCCTCTTTGGCATCGACTGAGACGGTAAATGCCGTCTTAAAGGGAGCGGTATTGGATGTGACCATCTGGGGCAGATCAAGTTCTCTGAGTTTGTCCTTGGTGAGAGACAGGCAAATCAGGCCTCTTGCGTGTTTGGCCATGAAATTAATGATGTCCGGAGTGACTTTTTCAGCCGCACACGTCAGGTCTCCTTCGTTCTCTCTGTCTTCGTCATCAACAATGATGATGAGCTTTCCTTCTTTTATGGTTTTTATGGCTTTCTCTACAGAAGCAAGGGCTGGTTTTTTTTGCATGTATGGGAGTCCTTATTCAGTGTTTTATTTGTTCTTAACTGAATAATTATACACATATTTACCGATAATGTCACATTCGATATTGACTTCCCAGCCTGTTCTTAAATACGACAGGTTGGTATCCTTCAGGGTGATAGGGATGATTTCCACCTCTATATGGTTGTTTTTCACAGAAGATATGGTGAGGCTGACTCCATCTACGGCAACTGAACCTTTGGGTATGAAGTAGGGGCTTAATTCATGAGGGAATCTTATAGTGATTCTTTTTCCTTTCTGTCTTGTTTCGATTTTAATGACTTTCCCTTTTTCGTCAACGTGGCCGGTTACTAAATGACCGCTGAGAGGATCCGACAGGGTCAGGGGAGCCTCCAGGTTCAAAAGGTCATCTCTGCGCAAAGAGCCTAATGTGGTTTTTGTCAGGGTTTCCGGTGATAGATTAAAATAGAGCAAGCCTTTTTTCTTTTTGATGAGGCTTAGACAGACGCCGTTAACAGAGAGGCTGCCGCCGATTTTTATATCAGAGGCCAAAGTGGGAGCTTCTATGGCCATCTCCTGTTTCCCCAGGGTGTAAGCTTTGAATCGGCCTGTATGCCTTATGATTCCTGTAAACATCATAAATATCCTTGAATAATGATATCATCCCCTATCTTAAATGTATTCATTTTTTTCAGTTTCAAAGATTTTTTTATGGTCTCTGCTCCTTTTCCCTGATAAAAACAAGGGGCGCCTTTGCCTCCTATTAATTTTGGAGACACGGAAATAATCATTTTATCTGCGGTTTTGGATTCAAGCATATGTGTATGGAGCTCAGCTCCTCCTTCAACAAGCACACTGGATATCTGGTTCTTTCCCAGCCAGGCAAGCGCTTTCTTTATATCTATTTTGTTGTTTTTTGGGACAATGGGTATGACCTTTACTCCTTTTTTTTGTAAAGCGTCTTTTTTTTCTAGAGGGGATGTCTTGAGTGTAAAAATGACAACTTCTCCTTTTGACAAGGTCTTAAGTACCTTGGACTGAAGCGGAATGCGGAGGTTTGAGTCCAGAATGACCCTGGTAATGGTTTTTCCGGCCCATGCCGGATGCCTTACTGTCAATCTGGGGTCATCTTTCAATATTGTGTTTATCCCTACCATTATGGCATCATGCTCCCCTCTTATTAGGTGCATGTATTTTCTTGTTTGGGAAGATGAAATCCATTTTGATGCATATGTTTTTGTGGCTGTTTTTCCGTCTAGGCTCAGTGCTGTTTTTAGGGTTATGAAAGGTATTTCATACTGGATATATTTTATATAAGCTTCATTGATTCGTTTGTTTTTCTCTTCAAGAAGGCCTAAGGAGACCTGGATACCTGCCTGTTTCATCATTTCTATTCCTTTTCCGTTGACTAGCGGATTAGGGTCTATGGATGAGACGACTATTCTCTTGAGCTGGGCACTGATGATTTTATCAATACACGGAGGCGTTCTCCCCCAGTGCACACAGGGCTCCAGATTAATATAAGCCGTTGCCTTATTGGCTCTGGAGCCTGCTTTTGCCAGGGCCACGGCTTCGGCATGAGCTTTTCCAGGTCTTTCATGATAACCGTGACCGATAATGACTCCATTTTTTACTATCACGGCCCCCACATAAGGGTTCGGGCTCGTCCAGCCGATGGCTTTTTCAGCAAGAGCATAGCACATTTGAAGGTAGGATATATCTTTATGAACATTCATGATAAAAGAGCCTGTGTGAATTCTTGAGGAGAAAATTCAAGCATATCCTTTTCATTCTCTCCTATGCCTATGAGCTTTATGGGAAGATCCAGTTCATCGACTATGCTTATCACACTTCCCCCCTTAGCTGTTCCGTCAAGCTTGGATAAAAAGATCCCTGTCAATCCGGAAAATTTTGAAAATTCTTTTGCCTGATGGAGGGCATTTTGCCCGATGCTTGCGTCAAGTACCAGAAGAACTTCATGCGGGGCGCCTTGGATTTCTCTTGCAATGATTTTCTTGATTTTTTCCAGTTCGCTCATAAGGTTAATATTGGTGTGCAGACGGCCGGCTGTATCTATAAGGAGTATTTGATACTGTTTGGCTTTAAAAGATTGAATAGCGTCATAGGTTACGGCTGCGGGGTCGGAGCCATAGGAGCTTTTTATGACCGGAATATTTAGTTTTTTCCCCCATTCAGAGAGCTGTTCCTGGGCAGCGGCTCTGAAGGTATCTGCTGCCACCATGAGCACTTTTTCTCCCTTTTTTTTGAAATGATAGGCAGTTTTGGCGAGGGATGTGGTTTTGCCTCCTCCGTTTGTTCCAACAAACATGACAACGGTACCGCTGGGGTTTGTGTTTAGCTTTGAAGAAAATTTTGAGAATATCCCGTTTATCTCATCCGCTAAAAGCTGCTTGACAGCTGGAAAGGAGTCCGTTTTTTTACTTTTTTCTTTGAGATTGGAAATGATTTTTTCAGAAGCAGCTATCCCGAAATCGGTAAGAAGAAGGGATTCCATAAGGTCATTCAGGATATCTTCTCTTTTCTTCGGAGATTTAAAGGCTTCTTTGATTTTATCGTTAAATATTTTCCTTGTCCGGGAAAGTTTGTCCTTTAATAGAGCCATGATATAGAATGAATTATATTTTTCATGCCCATCATTGTCAATGCGCGCAAACCGTGTTTGGTTTTAAAATGAAGCGGCTTTGGTTAATAATCTTTGGAGTTTGAGCGCTAACTATGTTAAATTTAAATTTAATGGATGAGAACATATGGCTGCTGCCCGAGCCTGATAAAAGGGTGCCTATTCTGGCTTCAGAACTGGGACTCTCCTTAGAAACTGCTCAGATTCTTTTTAATAGAGGCATCACAACAAAAGAGGAGGCCCAAAAATTTCTCTTTTCCGATCTCAGCGACTTGAATGATCCTTATCAAATGGATGGGATGGAAGAAGCTGTCTCCAGGATTGAAAAGGCAGTAAGGGATAAGCAGAAAATCCTTGTTTTCGGGGACTATGATGTGGATGGGATCCTTTCTGTGGTGGTTTTTATGAAAGCGATCGAGTCCTTAGGGGGCTGTATCGATTATTTTATACCAGATAGGTTAGAGGACGGATACGGTATTAAAGACAAGCACATGAAGATGATGCTGGAACGCAAAGTAAAACTAATGGTCAGTGTGGACTGCGGAATAAAAGCCGTTGATTTTACGGAGAAAGCAAGAGCTCATGGTGTGGATGTGATCATTACGGATCATCATCAGCCCGGACCGGATATCCCTAAAGCCGTGGCTGTTCTCAATCCTGCTTTAAGCCGTTCTTCCTATCCTGATAAAGACCTGGCAGGCATAGGCGTGATTTTCAAACTGATCCAGGCGCTTATGGAAAGGAGGAAAAAAGGCTCTGTTCTTTCTCATTACCTGAAGCTCGTTTCGATTGGCACCATTGCTGATGTGGTCAGATTAAGAGGTGAAAACAGGATTTTCGTCAAATACGGTCTTGAAGGCTTGAGAGACGTATCCAATATGGGGCTGAAGAATTTACTTTCCATCTGCGGGATTGAGTGCAGAGACGTAACTGCAGGAGATGTGGGATTTAGGATCGCTCCAAGGCTCAATGCGGCAGGAAGGTTGGGCAGGGTAGACCTTTCCGTAGACCTTTTTCGGGTCAGGGATAAAAAAGAAAGTGAAGACATAGCTCTGTATCTGAATAAATTGAACTCATTACGGCAGAAATCTGAGGTGGATATATTTAACCAGGCAGTAGAAAAAATAGAAAAGAACAATCTGGACAAAAGATACAAGATGCTCATTTTGGGAAGCGAGGAGTGGCATAGAGGGGTCATAGGCATTGTCGCCTCCAGGTTAAAAGATATGTACCACAGGCCGGTGCTGCTGTTTTCTTATAAAAACGGAAAGGCGTTCGGCTCAGGGAGAAGCATTAAAGAGTTTTCTCTTATTAACTGCCTGAGGAACAGCAGTCATCTTTGTACGAGTTACGGAGGGCATCCCTTGGCTGTCGGATGCGAGATACTCCGAAGCCATTTTGATGAATTCAGAAGGGAAACAAACGATTATGCCGATTCAGAAATTAATGATACGGATCTGAAAAGAAAAATCAAAATAGACGCAAAAATTGGTTTTAGAGAAATAACAGATTCTTTTTTAGAAGAGATCGACCTGATCAAGCCCTATGGAGCCGGAAATCCCAGGCCTGTGTTTTTATCGGAGAAAATCTGCATGGCTTCCAGGCCGCAGGTTCTCAAAGGAAAGCACGGCAAGTTCATGGTAAAAAAAGACGAAAGGGTTTTTGAAGCTATGGGCTGGGGGAAAAAGGACTGGGTCGAGGGTGTTGAACGAGGGGATCGGGCAGATATTGTTTACTCTTTAAGTCACAATGAATATCTTGGAAAAAAGCGTTTGAATTTTGTTCTGCATGATATAAGGTCAGTAAAAAGATGAACACCGCCATTTTTTTATGAAGGAATCAGGATAATAGATATAGATAGAAAAGGACACATATGTTTAATAAAATAAAAGCAAAGCAGGTCAGGCCTGCCTTGATATTCAGGCATTTGACCTTATTATTGCTTGTTCTGGCCGTTGTCATTATCGGAGCGGACATCATTTCAAGGTCAGGGAAGAAAGTAAATATTTCCCTGTCAGATGAGGAATTGAAGGAACAGAAAGTCGAACAAAGGGAAGACGTGCTCTATTTAGAGGATAAGAAAGGGAGGCCTGTGCTTGAATCAAAAGCCGGCCGGCAGTATCTGGGTGAGGACGGATTTTACCACCTTGAAGGAGATGTATTGATAAAATTTTTGAAGCGTGCTGAGGGTGAAGATGTCATTTTAAAAGGAGATGAGATTCTCCATGACAGGGAAGGAAGCCGGTTTGTTCTCAAAGGAAATGCTGTCATAGAATTTAAGGACCTTTCGATCAAATCTTCTTACCTTGAGTATAAAAGCGAAGAGCATGTGATGACCACGGACAAAGGGGTGTCTTTTTCTTCCGATAGGATTAAAGGGCGGGGGCAGAACATGATCTGCTGGGAAAGAGAAAAGGAAGTAAAGATTCAGGATAACGTGCATCTGGAATTGATTCAGGATGATGAGGGTTCAAAGGTCATTCATGTGAGCGGAGATGAGCTGTTTTATACACAGAAATGGGGGAACGGTTATATGGAAGGTCATGTAAAGATTAAAGCCGGGCGAAACTCTATCAGTACAGAACGGATGGAGTTTTATCTTCCCCCGGATAAGGACTTTTTAAGGTCAGTGAACTTAAAAGGAAGTGTCAAAGGAGACCTTTTTTTGGAATCCTCATCCAAAAACAGCCCTAAGGTTCAGGAGTACAAAGCAGAGGCTGAGGAGATATTTGTAAGGTTTTTCAAATACCTTGACATCCCCCAAAGAATCGCTGCTAAAGGCAACTGCTCGATTGATGTGGTCAAAGCAGACCTGGGTTTCCATCGAATCCGGTCAGGAAGGTTTGTTGTTGATTTCACTAAAGACGGCAAAACGAAGGACTTTTCAGGCGCTGATAATGTTATAGTTGAGGAAAATGAAGGAAATGGCAAAAGGCTGATAAAAGGGCATAAGTTTTCAGTCGATAGTCAAGAGGAGATACTGACAGTATTTGGCAGTAAAACCCAGAGGGCAGAGATTTCTTCAGAAGAATATGAGATTTCTGCTGATAAAATATCCAGCGGTTTGGATGGAAGCAGCCTGGAAGCAAAAGGAGAAATAACAGGAGTGTTCCTGCCTTCTGAAAGCGGTAAAGTGAGTATCGGAATCTTTTCAAGCTCGCAGCTTGTGTTCATCTCATCGGATACAATGAGATATTTGAATGAACAAGACCGTTTTATATTTAAAGGAAAAGTAAAACTATGGCAGGAGCAGGAAATGCTGAACACAGAGGAACTCATAATTAGAAGAGAAAATGGGGGATTAACAGCCGTAAAGGGCGTTCAAACAATCCTTGGTTTTAAAAACAGGGAAGGAGAAGAAAAAAACATTAAAATCACCTCGAATGTTATGGAATTTAACCCGGAAGAAAATAAAATTTCCTATATGCAGGAATGTTCTTTGAATACAGAGCAGATCCTTTTGAATGCAGAGACCCTATCCATACTTATGAAAGAGGATGATAATGAGTTAGACGTAATCATTGCAAGGGATTCAGTGACGTTCAAAACAGGGGGATATGAAGCAAGAGGTGAGGAAGCTGTGTACACTCTGGAAGATGAAAGGATGGTCTTGACAGGAAACCCTGTTCTTATAGAAGAAAACGGAGGAAGGACGAATGGAGACAAATTGACTTTTTTTATGGCCGATGATAGAATCATCATCGAAAACAGAGGAGACCAAAGATCAGTAACTGTGATAAAGAAGTGAACGATGGATACTTACTTAGAAGCGATAGGACTGGAAAAAAGCTATCGAAAAAAGAAAGTCGTGCACAATGTTTCCATAAAGGTACGTAGAGGTGAGATTGTCGGTCTTCTGGGGCCAAATGGTGCGGGAAAAACAACCACCTTTGGATTGATTCTCGGTCATATTCCTCAGGATGCCGGGAAAATCTATTTGGATGGGAAAGATATAACCGATTTTCCTATGTATCTGAGAGCCAGGAAGGGTTTGCGCCTTCTTCCTCAGGAACCGTCCTCTTTCAGAAAGCTAAGTGTTGGAGACAATATCTTAGCTGTGAGTGAGATCTTGCCTGATTCTTCTCCTCTAATTGAATCAGATGTGATGGGGATATTGAACGAATTCGGGTTGGGAGATCTTTTTGAAGAAAAAGCCGTAACCCTGTCCGGAGGAGAAAGGAGAAGGCTTGAAATTGCAAGGGCCCTGACTACCAATCCGGGTTATATCCTTCTGGATGAACCTTTTACAGGAATAGACCCGTTAGCTATTTTTGACCTGCAGAAAGTTATCTTTTCACTCAAAGAAAGAGGCATCGGCCTGTTGATTACGGATCACAGTGTCAGGGAAACTCTAAAAATTACAGATCGGGCTTATATTATGGACAAAGGAGAGATATTGATCAAAGGGACTCCCGAAGAGGTGGTTCACTCAAAGCAGGTAAAATCATCTTATTTAGGAGAAGAGTTCAGACTGGAGTGATATCTGGAAGTCAATATTAAGGAAAGAATATGGTTCTCAAACAGCAGTTAAGTCAAAAGCAGGTTCAAAAAATGGTCCTTGCACCTGCGTTGCAGCAGGCCATTAGGCTTCTTCCGCTGACAAATTTGGAGATTATTGAGGTCATAGATGTGGAATTAAGCGAGAATCCTTTACTTGAGATAAAAGAAGAGACACAGAAAGAAGATAGGGAAGACCAGAAAGATAATAAGGAGCAGGAAACGAGCGCAGATGAAACAGGCGATTCTTTAGAACGAGAAGATGATAAGGAATTTGAAGCAATGTATGAGCAGTACTTTGACAACAGATTCAATTCCTTTTCCATGGAGAAAAAAGAATCCCCTGAATATGAAAAATTTATCACAAAGGCTCCTTCTCTCTGGGAACGTCTCGACTGGCAAGCCAATATGACCTTTTTTTCAAAAAAGGAAAAGGAAATAGCTCAATATATCATAGGAAATATAGATGAAGACGGGTATCTGGCGACCTCTTTGAAGGATATTTCAAAAGCTGTTAAAGCTTCTTTGGATAAGGTCGAACAGGTGAGAAAGAAAATAATGAACTTTGATCCTGTTGGAGTGGGGAGTCTTTCTCTTAAAGAGGCACTTTTGGCTCAATTGGATTATATGGAAATTGAAAATGAAAATCTCAGAAATATCATTGAAAACCATCTTGGCCTTTTGGAAAGATCCCGTTATGAGGAACTGTCCAAACATTGTAACATTTCTCTTTCTGAGGTAAGAGAGGTCATTGAAGAAATCAGGAGATTGAATCCGAGACCCGGAAGAAAATACACTCAGGAAAAAACGGATTATATTATCCCTGATATTCTTGTGGAGAAAGCAGATGACAGGTACACCATAAAGGTTAACAACGAAGGGATTCCAAGCCTCAGGATAAATAAATTTTATAGAAAACTCATTGCACGCGCATCAAAGGACAATCCTGAAGCCTATGAGTTCTTAAAGGCTAAATTGAAAAAGGCATTCTGGTTTTTGCGGAGTCTGGACCAGAGAAATAATACCATTAATAAAGTGGCAAATTTTATTTTAGAGAAGCAGAAGGATTTTATAGAGAAAGGACTGGATTATATTAAGCCATTGACTTTGATTGAGCTGGCCCAGGAGATCGGGGTGCATGAATCCACTGTTGGACGCGTTGTAGCAAACAAACATATAATGACACCTCGAGGAGTGTTTCCTTTGAAATATTTCTTTCATAAAGCTCTTTCAAGGGATTCAGGTGAAGAGGTCTCCACCTTGAGAATAAAGGAAAAGATAAAAAAATTGGTTGAGGGAGAGGACAGGAAGAATCCATTGAGTGATGTTGAAATAAGCGATGTCCTGGCAAAAGAAAGTTTCAATATAGCGCGGCGAACAGTAGCAAAATACAGGAAACAATTAAAAATTCCGCCTTCTCATATAAGAAAGAGAAGATATTTGATGGAGGGATCATGATAAACATAAATTATACAGGCAGACAGACAAACATTTCAGATGAAATAAGAGATTTTTGTGAAAAAAGGATCAAAAGTACGGAAAAGCTGATCAGTTCGCCTGCGGAGGTGGATATTATATTGTCAGTAGAAAAATACCGTCATAAAGTGGAGATCCATATTTCTTCAAAAGGATTCAACTTAAATGCGGCTGAGGAGACAAGGGATATGATTTCTTCCCTGGGACTTGCTTTTGATAATATTGAGAGGCAGATAAAAAAAGAGAAAGATAAGGTGAGGCACCGAAAAAGGAGAATAAGGAAGGAATCCGAGACCTTTGTGGTTGAGGGAGAATTGCAGAATAAGCGAAGGAGGATTATAAAAGATGATGATTATTCATTAAAACCAATGTCACTGGACGAAGCAGCCCTGTTGTTTGACTCAAAAAAGAGAGATGTCTTTGTCTTCAGGACCCTTGAGAAACAAAATTGGGCGATTTTATATAAAAGGAAAGATGGAAACCTGGGTCTGATCGAACTCGAATGAAATAGAGAGATAAAATTGAAAGTAAGCAATTTAATAACGAACAATATGGTCATTTTGGATTTGGAAAGCAATAGTCGTGACGAAATCATAAGGGAAATGGTCTCTTTTTTAAAGGCGAGAAAGAAGGAAATAAAAGAGAAAGACCTGTATGAGCGGCTGATACAAAGAGAGGAACTCGGCAGCACCGCTATTGGTGAGGGATTTGCCATTCCGCACTGTAAAGTTAAATCTGCAAAGGATTTGACTGTGCTTCTTGGGATATCCAGGAAAGGAGTTGATTTCCATTCTCAGGATAACAAGCCTTCATTCATATTTTTTCTGGTTGTTTCTTCTCCGGATAATCCGAGTGTCAATTTACAAGCTTTGGCGGCTATCGCCCATCTCATACGTAAGTCAAAAAATCTTATCAAAAAGATACTCAATGCTAAAAACATAAGTGAGGTTTTAACGGTTATCCAGGATGAAGAGGACCGTATAGATGAGTAAGTCTGGCAAAAATTTTTCTGTCGAAGAAGAAAATTTGAACCAGAAAGTGGTTTCAGGGGGGCTGCTCCAGATCAATGGTCTCGGTGTCTTGATCAAGGGGGACAGTGGAATCGGAAAGAGCGAGAGTGCTCTTGAGTTGATATCGAGGGGATGGCGTTTTGTTTCTGACGATGTGACGAATATAAAAAAAATATCAGAAGACAAACTCATAGGGACATCACCTTCTTTGAGCCGCTATTTTATGGAGATAAGAGGACTTGGAATTATCAATATCAAACAGATTTTCGGATCCAAGGCCATTTGTAAACGCTCAAAGATAGATTTGGTTATAAACTTAAAAAAGTGGGAGCAGAATAAAGAATATGACCGCCTCGGTCTGGAGTCCCCGGAAAAACACGAACTGTTAGGAGTAAAAATCCCTCAGATTATCATCCCAGTCGCCCCGGGGAGGAATATCTCTACTTTGATAGAAGTAGCCTGTAAAGTGCAGGTGCTGAAAGAGAAAGGGTACCATGCCCCAAAGGAGATTACCTATAGACTGAAAAGGGACATTGCCTCAAAAGAAGGAAAAAGGAATAAAAAAATTGACAGATTATAATTTTCTGATCATCACAGGACTTTCAGGTTCTGGAAAAACAACAGCCAGCCGTTTTTTTGAGGATTTAGGGTATTATTGTATGGATAATATCCCTGCCAAGCTGATTCCTAATTTTGTAGACTTGTGGAAGAAGAAAGAGTTCCAGATAGATAAAGTGGCGTTTGTGATTGATATAAGAGAAGCCGGATTTGTTACGGAGTTCCCTGAGATTCTGGAAAAAATCCGGAAAAAGCTTTCTCCCTGTGTGATATTCATGGAAGCTTCAGATGAGACTATCATCAAAAGGTTCAGTGAAAGCAGACGTCCTCATCCTTTGACAGGCCAGGGAACGGTCATTCAGAATATCCAGATGGAAAGAGATAAACTTGCGGAAATAAAAAGTCTTTCTGACGAAGTCATTGATACGTCGAAGACGAGTATCTCTGATTTAAAAAAATTGATATCTGATAGGTTTTTTAAAAAAAATGAGTACCGGATCCAGATAATGCTGGTTAGTTTTGGATATAAATATGGAGTCCCTCTGGATTCTGACCTTGTTTTTGATACAAGATTTTTACCAAATCCTCATTATATAGATCGATTAAGAGACAAGACGGGTCAGGAAAAAAAAGTATCAGATTATATCTATAATTCTGAAATAACAAAAAAATATATCAATTATCTTTTTGGATTCATTGATTTTCAGCTTCCTTGTTTTATAGAAGAAGGAAAGAGTTGTCTGACCATTGCCATCGGATGTACAGGAGGAAAACACAGGTCTGTTGCTGTAGCCGAGTGGCTGAAGGAACATTTGGAATCAAAAAAGTATAGTGTTCAAATCATACATCGTGATATGTTCAGGTAGGATTTAAGATGGATACTTTTAGTGTGGTATAAAGGGCTTAATGTATTTGTTCATACGTGCTAAAATGGTTTATCAGTGAGAAACATGGGTGCAAAGAAGATGAGTGGATTTAGGATGTTGGAATATTTTAAACTTTATTGTATAAATGGAAAATAAAATGATCGGCGGCGTCATTGTTTCTCACGGGAAGTTAGCTGAAGAACTCCTGAATGCACTCACAATCATTTTAGGGGAGGCAGTTAACATAGAGGCTATTTCAATCGGCTGGTATGATGATGTAGAGGAGTCAAAGAAAAAGATCAATGAAAGCATAAAGAGAGTCGATCAAAAAAATGGAGTGCTCATTTTTACTGATATGTTTGGCGGCACTCCTTCGAATCTGAGTTTTAGTTTTTTGAAAAACGGTCAGGTGGAGATAATAACAGGAGTCAATCTGCCCATGCTCATAAAATTCGTTTCCTTGCAGAGAAGCTATAATTTAGAGGATGTTGCAAGGAAAGTCGTTGAACAAGGGAAAAAGAACATACATCTTGCCAGCGCGCTGCTTAAGACTAAAAGTTAACTTTTGTTTTAACTGGGATCCATGATTAAAAAAAGATTAGAAATTAAAAACAAGTTAGGCCTGCATGCAAGAGCTGCCGTTAAATTTGTTAATCTGGCTAACAGATTTGGCTCTTCAATAAAAATAATAAAAGACGGGAGTGAGGTCGATGGGAAAAGTGTTTTAGGCATACTTACTCTCGCAGCCGTTCAGGGTTCGGAAATACAGTTGAATGTTTCAGGGAAAGACGAAAAAATGGCTTTACAGGCTCTCAGTGACTTGATTGATGATAAGTTTTACGAGAAAGAGTGATCTCTGATGGAATATTTTAGGCTAAGAGGAACGGGAGTGTCCCCTGGTATTGCAGTGGGAGAAGTCCTTTTATCCGAAAGGATTGTTTTTACATCAAGAAAGAACGGCATCAAAAAGGAATATATAGGGAGGGAACTGAAGAGACTTGATGTTTCGATTCATAGAACAGGAAAACAACTCAAGAAGCTAAAAGAGGAAATAGGGAAAAGAGTCGGGTCTGACCACTCTTTTATTTTCGAAGCGCACCTTTTTATCCTCCAGGACAATTGTCTCATCTCCAGAATAAAGGAGATTATTAAAGATGAAAGATGCAGAGCTGAAAGAGCTATCTCCAAGGTGTTTGAAGAATATTCCAGAATGTTCAAGTCCATTGAAGACGAATATTTTAAGCAGCGTGAATATGACCTTAAAGATGTTCTGTCTAAAATCTACTTAAATCTTAAGTCAGATAAAAAGTTAAAGGAGGATGACGGAAAAGAGAAAATACTAGTAGCCCATGACCTGCTTCCCTCGGAGGCAGCTTCGAGATTGAGTAAGGGGAATGTTCTTGCTGTGGCCCTTGATATCGGCGGCACTACTTCTCATACCGCTATTCTGGCGCGTTCGTTAAACATTCCGGCTGTAATGGGATTAAGCCAGGTCACCCGGAAAGTCAAAGACGGGGATACACTTATAGTGGATGGAACAAACGGTGAAGTGCTCATCAATCCTCCCCTTGCTATAAGACGAGAGTTTGGCAGCAAACAAAAAAAATACGACAGCTATGTGAGAGAACTTAAGAAGACAGCAAAACTGGAATCCAGGACTCTGGACAGAGTCAGATTCTTTCCTTTTGCCAATATTGAACTTCCGGAAGAAGCTGACCTTGCTTTTTCGATGGGGGCGGAAGGAGTGGGGCTGTTCAGAACAGAGTTTATTTTTTTCCAGAGAAAGGATTTGCCCTCTGAGCAGGAGCATTACAAAATCTATTCCCAGGTTGCGAAGAATGCCGGCAAGAAGCCTGTCTACATAAGGACGGTTGATATCGGAGGAGAGAAGAATTTTCCTCAATTGAGCATTGAGAAAGAGCCAAATCCCGCATTGGGACTCAGGGGTTTCCGGTTGTCCTTAAGGGAAAGAAAGCATTTTAAGATACAGTTAAGGGCTATATTACGGGCGAGCGCTCTATATAAAAATGTCCGCATCATGCTGCCCATGATTACGGGCATTGAGGAGATCGAGGAAGCAAAGCTGATTATCGGAGAGATAAAAGAAGAACTGAAAGATCAGAAGTTCAAATATGATGAAAATATACCCTTGGGTATAATGATTGAAGTCCCAGCAGCAGCTGCTGTCTCCGACAGTCTGGTCAAAGAAGTCGATTACATCAGTATAGGAACCAATGACCTTATTCAGTATTATCTTGCCGTTGACAGGTCAAATGAGCTGGTCTCCTATTTATTTAAACCGCTGCATCCTTCTGTTTTGAGGCTTTTGAAATTTATTATTGACAGCGCAAATAAAGAGAAAAAAGAAGTGACTGTATGCGGTGAAATGGCTGCAGATCCACTATCAGCATTGGCATTATTAGGGCTTGGGATGAAAAGGTTCAGTATGAATCCTATCTTTATCCCAAAAATAAAAAAGACTCTGAGGTCAGTTGAATACAAAAGTGTGCAAATGATTGTTGAGAAAGCTCTGGCTCTTAAAACAGCGCGAGAGGTTGAGGAGCATTTCTTAGAAAGTGTTTTATCCAAACACCCGGAGGCTCTTCTTGCGACCGAGGCATCCTAAGAGGGCCCCGCTCCTTTTATTTTTTGTTTCAGAATATACAGCTTTTCAGACTTATGTGGTCCTTCCGTAGATGTCTTTGAGCCTGACAATGTCATCTTCATTCGAGTTCCCTATCCAGATCTCCATGATTCTTGCGGGGTTTTTCCCAATATTCCGGACTCGATGCGGAGTTTTCAGGGGGATAAATATTTCCTCGTTTTTTCGGGGCTTCCATACTTTTCCCCCTACTGCAACCTCCAGGCCTTTATCCAGAGCTACCCAAAATTCACTTCTCTTGTTGTGATACTGAAGGGACAGCGATTCGTTTGGATTTACTGTGATCAGTTTGATGCTTCCGGCATTTTTGTGCGGAAAAGAACGGAATTTCCCCCAGGGGCGCTTCTCCTCGATGATTTTTTCTCTAAATTCTTTTTCTTCCTGGAGGGTTGTTTTTTTTGATATAGAAGGTGGTTTCTTTTTCATCATACTAACCTGACCTATTCATAAAAAAATGGCGATGAGCAATTTTTTGTTTTGATATTAAGGATATACATACTTTTATAAAAAATGACAACTGAAATATTTTTGTTTGTTTTCACTTTCATTTTAATCGCCATTTTTTTACCTTACAGGCAAGCCGATCTCACTGCATCTGCTTCGTTACAGGGTACTCGCGGTGAAGTACCACAGCTTCGCACCCTGTGCCTCGCATCTGCAGCAACCTCGACTTGTGAAGAACCAGGATCGACTTCCTGCATCCGAAGGCTAAATCTTCAATGTCGCTACGTCCACACCTGAATTTCAGTATGCCTTCTTCAACCTCGACTTGTGAATAATGCAGGCGATTTGAATGTAAGATTCTGAGTAAGGTTCATTCAAAGTTAAAAGGGTACGTCCTCATCTTCACCATCAGGTTCCGGCATATTTTGATTTGAAGGAAAATCTGAATTATCCTGGTGATCCGGTGGGGATTGCATTGTTTCTGCAGCAATATCCTCGCGCTTTCCGAGCAAAGTGACCTGGTAAGCATGAACTTTTGTTGTGTATCTCTGTTTTCCGTCTCGGTCCTCCCATTTATCGGTTCTCAGCCTGCCCTCAACAAGAACTTGTTTGCCTTTTGATAGAAACTTTTCGCAAAATTCCGCTGTTTTTCCCCATGATACGACTTTATGCCATTCTGTACGGTCCTCGCTTTCCTTTGTCTGCGGATTAAAAACACGCTCGTTCGTGGCTAATGAATAATTTGCTACTGGTCTGTTGGACTGGGGGATATACCTGATATCAGGATCAGCTCCGAGACGGCCCACTAAAATGACCTTATTAAAACTGTTTATATCTCTCATTGTAAAATCCTGGATTGTATTTCCTTGATTTTTTCCTGGGCGATCCTTGCTTCTTCTTCAAGGGGAAATTTGCTTATAAGAAGCTTGAATACAGCTAAGGCTTCCTCCTCTTTTCCGGTTTTCATAAGACATATCCCCTTTTTTAAATGGGCGGCTGGAATTTTGTCACCTTCTGGATAGCTCAAAATCAGGACATTGAATTTTTTTATCGCTTCTTCGAAATTTTCTTGACTGAAATAACACTCTCCGATCCAGTAAAGCGCATTGTCTGCAAGCGGGCTTTCGGGAAAGTGTTCGATGTAAATGGTAAATCCTTCAATAGCCAGCTGGAAATTGCCTTTGAGATAGTCTGATCTGGCCAGGTTGTACACCTCTTGCGGAGACAGATTGGGGTCAAGTTGTGTTTTTGGTGCGCTTTCTTCTAAGGTTGTTTCCTGTTGTTCTGCGGTTGATCCTTGTGCGGATTCATCTTTGATTTCATCCGGCGGGATTTCTTCTGCCATCTGCGGAATGGATGCGGTTGACTGTTTGATTTCAATAAGATCTTCTGCTATCTCTGCAAGACTGGACGTGAGGGTGTCGAACTTTTCAAGTAAAACCTGATACTGTGCAGGAATCTTTTCTTGTTCCTCAATAAGGTTTGCCTGTTCGTTTCGAATCAGATTCATCAGTTCATGAATTTCATCTAAATGTTTTTTTATATAGATGATATCTTCCTGATTCTTTTTTGATTGTTTCTCAAGCTCCAGGATCTTCATTTTTAATATCTGGACATCTTGATATATCAGTTCATATGCTTTTTTGCTTTTTTGGGTTCCTAAAAGCAGAATGGGACATAAGAAGACAAGAATGATCCAAGAATAAACCTTTTTAGCCATATAAATATCTATTTTTCAATGATGGTGAACTGAGCCCTTCTGTTTTCCTGCCAGGCGATTTCATTGTGACCCGGATTCAACGGCTGGCTTTTGCCGTAGGAAATGATCTGTATCCTGTCTTGTGAAATTCCCAGGGAGATAAGATAGTCTCTGGTGCTTTTGGCTCTTTTTTCCCCCAGTGCGAGGTTATATTCTTCGGTCCCGCGTTCATCACAATGACCTTCGATGAGTATTTTTACACTTCCCCATTTGTTGAGCCACTCGGCATTTGCTCTCAGAGTCGGCTTTGCGTCTTCTCTAATGAAATATTTGTCAAAATCAAAATAAATCATACTAAGAGGTTTTTCTTCGTTGATTTCCTCCAGGGTTTTTTGTTCAAATATTTCTTCCTCGGTCAATTCCGGCTCTTTTGCCGGAGGTTTTTCTACTTTTTCAACTTGGGGCTGTTCTTTGACCTGCGGAGGAGGAGGTGGCGTTTCTTCCACTTTTTTCCTGCAGGATGCAAAGAAAGAAAAGACCAAAAGAAAAGAGATAGATAGCACAGTTAATTTTTTCATGGGATCTCCTTTGGATTTATTATTTTGCATTTAACACATTGCGTCCGGATATATTGTTTAATCTATATACAATGAATATATAGAGTTGTCAAATAGTATAAATAAAATACTTGCTATAAAATCATGATAAAAGCTCTATTCATCTGGATTATTCACAAGTCGAGGTTTCTTAGACTTACTGAAATTCAGGTGTGGTCGTAGCGACATTGAAGTTACGCAAGCGCCGAGAAAAATGAAGGAGAATGGCGTTAAAAATCTGAAGGGAGCACAGACCATATCTGAATTTCATATCGGCTTGCCTGAAAGGCAAAAAAATGCTCATCGCCATTTTTTTATGAATAGGTCAGGTTCATTATTTTCTTGACCAGTTCGGAAGCTTGTTTTCTCCTTTGGAAGTCAGGCGCCTCAAGTTAGTTCCGTCATAATCAATAGAGTAGATATGGATGGTACCCGTGCGGTTGGATGAAAAGATGATGTGCCTCCCGTCAGGAGACCAGGAGGGGGATTCGTTTCTGGAATATCCTTCTGTAAGCTTAATAATTCGGTCGGTTCTGAGATTAAGAACATAAAGGTCAAAGACAGCCGCAACTCTTGATACATATACGATCCTGTCGCCGGTCGGGGCCCAGGCAGGTGCGTCGTGGTAATTCCCTCCAAAGCTGCGTCTGCGCACATTTGTGCCTTCCGCATCCATGATGTATATTTGAGGAGATCCAAGTCTGTCAGACGTGAATGCGATTTCTCTGTTGTTGGGTGACCAGCACGGAGCTGTATCTATGGCGTTGTTAAAGGTGAGCCGTTTGATGTTTTTTCCATTGCTGTCTGCGACATAGATCTCTGAATTTGATTCATCCTCGGTTGAGCAGAAAGTCATTTTTTTCCCGTCATAGGAAAAATCAGGCCCGAAGCTGGTACCATGGTTTGTGACCAGGGTCCTTTTTCCTTCAAAAGGATTGAAAAGATAAAGCGCTGCTGTCCCTTCATTATATGCCGTATAAGCGATTGTATTTCCGTCAGCTGACCATGCAGGCATGTAATCTCTGGTCTTATTAAATGTCAACCGTGTCTGGTTATGGCCGTCATAATCCATCATATACAGCTCGTCATTCCCGTTTCGGTTGGAGACGAATACGA
>Ga0190359_1000140_pt1 | contig 45984 bp, 42 predicted proteins | sample 48721823_MG_FD_161269 | JGI IMG/M metagenome (GOLD analysis project Ga0190359, IMG submission 161269) | Hydrothermal vent microbial mat bacterial communities from Southern Trench, Guaymas Basin, Mexico - 4872-18-2-3_MG | ecosystem: Environmental > Aquatic > Marine > Hydrothermal vents >...
GAAAGGTGAAGAAGAATTAAAAAAAGAGAAGCGAAAGTAAGATCGGATGGAACAATTTGGGAGCCTGATTATGAAGGAAAAATTTGTCCTGACTGGTGGGATGATATTCCTTCATTTGCTACGGCTATGACTGCCTCTGAAAGAGTTCATTTTGATACACAAAAACCAGAAAAGATTTTAAAACGCATTATACTTACTTCTTCCAATCCTGGTGATATTATTGCTGACTTTTTCTGTGGCTCTGGCACAACTGGTGCGGTTGCTGAGAAATTGGGGAGAAGATGGATAATGGCAGATTTATCTAAATTCGCGATTCAGGTAACCAGAAAAAGATTATTAGATATTCATCACTCAAAGGATTTGTTAAATGAGAAAAAGAAAGAATACGGCAACCCTGCTCGTCCTTTTGAGATTTTAAATCTTGGTAATTACAGCGTAGGGGAATGGAAGGATAAAGAAGAAGAATTTGTTAAGTTTATTTTGCAGCTTTATCAGGCAAAACCTTTAACTGGCTTTAATTATATTCAAGGAGAAAAAGAAAAAAGAGCGGTTCATATTGGTTCTTTATCTGCTCCAGTTACTATTGATGAAATTAAAACTGTGGTTGATGAATGTCAGAAGAACAACTTTAAAACATTAGATATATTGGGGCTTGAGTGGGGTTATGGAGTAAATGAATTAGCCAAAGCATTAGCCAAGAAGCAAAAGGTTGATTTAAGGTTAATTCAGATTCCTTCTTACAACGAGTTAAGCTCGGCTTTGGTTGGTTTTGATTTAAATCTTTTCAAGATACCAGATGAAATAGTTGAAAAGGAAATATCTAAAAATATAAAGTTTTTGGAGCTTCCTTATTTGGAAATTGAAACAAAGATTAAAAACAAAAGCATTGAATTAAAAATCGCTGATTTTCAGCTCCCGCCAACCCCTGAATTGGCTGAAATTTCAGAAAAGATTAAAGATTCAATTGACCTTATTGATTATTGGGCAGTTGATTGGAATTATCAGGGCGATACTTTTCATAATCAATGGCAGGATTACAGAACTAAAAAAGAGCCAAGAGTAGATAGGAAAGCAAGCTATACTTATGAGAAGGCGGGTGAATATCAGGTAATGGTAAAGGTTATTGATGTTTTTGGCGGGGATGTGAGCAAGGTTATAAAAGTAAAAATAAAATGAAAAAACCTAAGATAGAAGATATTATTCAATTTGAACCACAGGAGATTCTTTCTCCGTCTCAGCGTGATAAAAGTCAGGCGTTTTTAGTTAATTCTTTAAGAAATGCTGTTTTTGATTGGAGAAACAAAAATTATCCAAAAGTAACTAAAACTACAAGGAGATTATTGGAATTTTGGTTTAAGGAAGACCATATTGTTCAAGGTGAGAAGTTCCAGTTTTGGTTTGCCCAGAGAGAAGCGATTGAAACCTTGATTTATATTTACGAGGTTTTGGGTAAAAGGAAATTTGTTGATTTAGCTTCTGATTTTGGCGAAGGTTCTTTTAAATATGACCCCAAAGTTGATAAATATCCTCTTTATGCCTTCAAGATGGCTACTGGTTCGGGCAAAACCTTTGTAATGGCTCTTTGTATTGTCTGGTCGTATTTTAATCACAAGAAAGAGAACAAGAATAAAGATGACTACACTTCTAAATTTTTAGTGATTTCCCCCAATGTAATTGTTTATGAGCGATTAAAGAGGGACTTTGCCGAGGGAAAGATATTCAAGGAATGGTCATTTATTCCGCCCGAATGGAAAGAAGATTTTCGGCTGAAAGTTATTTTGAGAGAAGACCCATTGCGGGCTATACCAAATGACGTTCTGTTTTTAACGAACATTCAGCAGTTAGAAGAAAGGAAGAATAAAAAAAAGAAAACTGAAGAGCAACTTGATAAGATTTTTGGCATTGAGAGATTTAGTAAAGATAAAATTCATCGGGAGGATAGGATTAAAGACGTTTTGACCAACTATCCCAATGTAATGATTTTAAAGGACGAAGCCCACCACATTTATAATTTAGATAAGGCGTGGAAGAAGATATTAATCAATATCCATACTGGATTAATAAATAAATTTGGGACAGGGATTAATATGGAGTTGGATTTTTCGGCAACGCCCAAAGACGAAAAAGGAAATATCTTTGCCTGGACTATTTGCGATTTTACTCTAAAAGAAGCAATTGTCACAGGGGTTGTGAAATTGCCTTTGCGGGGGAAAGTAAAGAAGGCAAGAGGTTATGCTTCTGCTGTTCCTAAGGAGCAGTATAGTGTTTGGTTAAATGCAGGTATAGAAAGATGGCGAGAGTATGAAAAGCAATTAAAAAAGTTATCAAAAAAATCTGTTCTATTTGTTCAATGCGAGAACAACAAAATGGCAGACGATATTTACGGCTATTTAGATTCGCTTCCTGATTTGAGAGGTAGAGTTCTTTTAATCCATACCGATAGCACAGGAGAGGTTAAGAAATCCGAAATACCTGAGTTAAGAGAGAAAGCTAAGAATATTGATTCTATCAAAGCAAAGGAAATGGCAATAGTCAGCACAATGATGTTAAACGAAGGATGGGATGTTAGGAATGTAAATATAATTGTGGGGTTAAGAGCGTTTTCTGCCCAAAGAAACATTTTGCCAGAACAAGTTATAGGTAGGGGTTTAAGAAAGATGTTTCCTGAATTAAATCCCAATCCAAGTAAATGTATTAATACTTTAGAGGTGATAGGGAATGACAACTTTTTGGGCTTAGTGGATATATTAGAGAAAGAAGAAAATCTTAAGTTGCCAGAATTTGATGTGAAAGAACCAATTGTTCTTCCCACTATTTTTGTTGATAATAAGAAGAAAAATAAGGATATAGAGATTCCAATTTTGACACCAAGGATAGTCAAAAGAGAGCCAGTTTTAGATAAAAAACTGATAAAGAAATTACCCTCTTTGAGGTTGTCTTTGGAGAAATCTAAAACTGAAATTATTTATGAGGGGAGAGAAGTTATTAGGGATAGGAAAATGGTTGAGAGAAAATGGAGATTGCCTGTTCCGAGAAATTCTGGAAGCGTTATCGCTTATTACGCAGATATTATAAGGAGAAATTTGAAGTTGCCTTCTGCTTTTGCCGATTTTTATCCTTTGGTTAAAGAATATGTAAGAACGAAATTATTCAATAAAAAAGTTAATTTAGATAATCCCGACGTGCTTTATACTTTAAGCTCTCTCCAGGTTCAAACTCAATTGGTGAATCTTTTTGTTGAAAAATTCAAAGACCTTACTTTCAAGAAACAGGAAGTCAAAAGGATGGGAAGAAAAAGAGTTTCGGATATGAAACCTTTTGTTTGGGCAAAGTTGGTTTATCCTGCTGATAAATGTATTTTGAATTATGTTCCTTGTGATAACAACTTGGAAGTAGATTTTTCCAAATGGCTGGATAAATTGGATGATGTAGATGCTTTTACAAAAATAGTGCCAAGGTTGGGTTTCTCTTTGGAGTATAAATCTGAAGAAAATCTTTTAAGGAGTTATTATCCAGATTTTATTCTAAAGACAAAAGGCAGTTATTACTTGATTGAAACTAAAGGATTAAAAGGGTCAGAAGTGGACTATAAAGACAAGAGGGCGGTTCAATGGTGCAAGGACGCTACAAAACTATCGGGCAATAAATGGACGTTTATCAGAATAAACCAAGACCAATTCTACGATTTGTCTCCCAAAACAAACTCCTTTAAAGAGTTTGCCTCTGCGATAAAATAAAAAGGAAGTTGAAGGAATATTAACAAAAAATAAAAACGGAAAAAATGTGTCTTTTCCGTTTTTACAATCTAATTATCCTTTAGATTTTCGTGGGTCTTTACTTCTGGGATATGTTCTTTCTTCCTGATAACGTCCATTCATTTTTTGAATTTTCACTGAGCCCCCATTACTTCCAAGCACTTTTTTCAATACCCCGCCTTTTATAGCATCTTCTTTAGTGTTAAAATTTTTCAGCGTTCTGTTTGTTCTGTCATTCTCAAGCGACCATTTTTCTTTATCCTCGTTATACTTCAAGGTATATTTTGGTAAAGCCATAGTTCTGATACTATTAATTATTTTCCAAAAATTAAGAATATGTTATCCTTAAATAAAGATTAATATGTTAGGATATCGACCCAACATATTCTTATACGGGGTTCGACTAAGCCCCGTATTACTTTTTGGATTCTATGGCATCATTTTAAATTATTGATGCTTTATTGTCAAGCAGACTATTGACAGCAAATCTATCAGTGAGTTATACTAAAGGTAGTGTGGATAACTTAACTCAATAAAAAAATAAAAACATGCTTACACAAAAACAATTAGGTTTGAAAATAAAGGAATTACGTGAAAAGCATGAACTAAGCCAAGAAAAATTATCAAATCTCGTAGGTATTTCTCGGGCAGCTCTATCTGAACTTGAAAGGGGTAATCGTAGCCTCGACGCTTTGGAATTAGCTAAAATAGCAAAGATATTTGGATTAAGCACAGATGAAATACTTAAAAACAAAGAAACTAAAAGGAGGTATGTAGTTAATGTTAATAAAAAAATGAAGTTTGAAGCAAATAAGTTACGTCAACTTATTTTATATATTCTGTCAAGATGTGGGGGGAAGCCAAATTTTGGAGAGACCGTTTTATATAAACTTTTATACTTTATCGACTTCGATGCTTATGAGGGTTTAGGAAAACCAATAACTGGAATGAATTATATTCATCAAAAGTTTGGACCAATGCCACAGTTGAAGCAATACCAACCTGTTATTCAAGATATGAAAGAAAATCAAGAAATAAAAGTTTTTAATCAGGATTATTATGGGATGACTCAGAAAAGATATGTTGCCCTTAAGAATTATAAGATGGATGATTTTTCGGGTGAAGAAAAAGAATTAATTGATAATGTAATTAGTCATTTATCAAATCTGAGAGCTCGACAGATTGAAGAATATGCTCATGGAGATATACCTTGGAGGTCGACCGAGGATAATGAAATTATTCCTTATGATTTAGTTGTTTATCGTAAGTTGCCTTATGCACAGTGTGATTATGAACAAGTATGGCAAGAGGTAGCGGCAAAAGATACGCTTAAAAGCTTAGGTAAGATGTCAGATAAAGAACGAGATTATTATAAGAATTTATGAAGCAAGGTGAGATTTGGTTAGTTAAATTTTCGAATTCGGTTGGTCATGAATATAAAAAAGAAAGACCAGCTTTAATAATTGAAGCAGATTCTCAGATTAGAAAAAGTGCTGTTTTTACAATAATCCCTCTTACTTCAAATTCAAATAATAAAATTAAAGATGATATTTTAATAGCCAGAGATAATCAAAATAGATTATTTTGTGACTCCATCTTAAAGGTGCATCATATTCAATCTTTTGATAAATCCCGTTTCACTAAGCGAATTGGAGTAGTTAAGAAAGATATATTCGAACAAGTTAAAAACTATTTAAAAATTCATTTCAATTTATGACGGTGATAAATATAGAAGAAATTCGCAGTGTTTATAAAGAGTATTGTGATAGAGAAGAAAAAGAATTCAGCGAGAAGAATTTCGCTGAATTTTTAAGATTTCTCGAAATAGATTTTTATGATTAGACAAAAGAAAATCTAAGACAATACCTGTTGCCCCGAGCTTAAATAATTAAACTTTGAGAATTAAAGAAGTTAGACATTATTTTATGGAGACAGAATTTTCAAAATTGTTTGGATACATAAGAAAACTTAGAATAAGATACATGAACACATTAAGTGCTTATAAGATTTATGATTGCTTTAATACTTTAGTGGCGACTAATATAGTTGGTAAAGAGAGGTCAAACAAAAACGTTGCCACGTTTAATAGCTTTAAGTATTTTTTCCAACCAGTTAGAGAAGCGTGCAGATGTTATTTTTTAATTGAGCTTGCCAAGTTCTTTGATAAGTCAACTCAATCTTTAACTGTATTTAATATTTTGGATTATTCTGAAAAAAACATCAAAAAATTAACTAAAAAGGATTTTTTGGATTATCACAAAGGCAGAAAAATACTTCCAGAACTATTTAAAAATTATAAGCCATTGTTGTTATCTGATATTAGAAGATTAAGAAAGAAAATTGACTCAAATAAAGTTATTTTGAAAAAGCTGAAAGATTATAGAGACAAATATCTTGCTCACGATGATATAAAAAAGATAAAAGTTAAGTTAACAAAAAAGGAGATAGAAGAAATTTTTGATTTAATAGAGAAATTCATTGACCTTTATTATTTAAAGCTTGATTTTGCCTCTAATTCATATATTAACTTTGAAGAAAAGCCAATTAAAGAAACGGAAAGGATTATTGAGTATTTGCAAAGTTACGAAGAATACCGCATTAAGGAAATTGAGAAAAAGTATAAAGTCAATTTACGTTCCAAGAAATAACAAAAAAGTGAACATGAAGGAAAAAAAGATATCAAAAAAGAACAACTCGGGAGATAGAAAGATACTAATAAACATAGACACGATTCCTAATATATTAAAATTATCTGGACAAGAAAATTTTGTAAAAGATACTTTGCGTCAAGAGTTAGAACAAGACCTTGATAATAGAATCTCAAGATATAAGGAGCTTCCAGCTATTATGGTTCAGATGAAGAATGAGAAAGATGAATATATTAAACTATTGCACGAAGCCCGAAAACTTTATGTAGAAGGGAGATTTTATTCTTGTATTGCTATGTGCGGAGTGACTTCCGAGCGGATTACTAAAGATATTTTGAAAAGAATTGTTTTGATAAAAAAACTTGATAAAAGCAACCCGCCTAACTTTTTTAAGCAATTAGATAGAATTCCTATGGACGTTGTTCGTGAATTGGCGATTGCCGCAGGAGCGGTAGACAATTCATTAAGAAATGATTTTACAAGATTAGCTGGTTTAAGAGATAAGTATGTTCATGCCAGAAGTATAGAGTCCCAAAATGATGCTCGAAAAGCTGTTAAGTATCTTCATAACATAATTGAAGGGACTGTATCGGTGTTTAAAAGGTATAAAATACAGCAAGGTAAATTAGTGCCGAAGTAAACATGAAAACATCTATTAAAGTTATCATTGTTTTTGTGGTTGTTGGGGGATTGTTTCTTGGTGTCTGGGCGAGTTTGGATTTTCACACTGAGCGGTTTGACTTTAACTGGGCTTTCCAATCCTCATTTTGCTGATTTTGAGATTTTGGAGAGAGAAAAATTAAATAATAGTCAATTTAGGTTTAAGATAAGAATCTACGAAGAATACACTGGTGAAGGCAGGGTAGGATATTTTGACGAAACCCTAACCGTGATTAAAAGGGAACGTAATAAGCATTTAATAGATTCAGTAGAGCGAGGAGAATATACCAATCTCTAAATTAGGATTAGTAGCCCATTAAAGAGGTTCTAACAGCGTCCAGCTGGCGGAGCAAAAATAAGCAATAAGCAATAAGCAAAATAGAGTTATGAATTTCCTTATAACTTATGACTTAATAGGAAGGGGGGTGAATAAAAATGCGGAAAATTAAGAGTTTGGCATTTTGGGGAGTGATTTTTGGATTATTTTTTAGCTTAATGCCTATTTTGGCAGTTAGTGCAGAAGCAGAAGATGAAACGCCCAGCAGTAAAATGCTTCATTTTACTATGACTGTTAAATGGGGAAATGTTGATGGTAAAGTGGAAGATGCTGCGGAAACTAATTTTGATGGTTCTGTAAATGTAGATGAGACAGCTCGAGTCAGCCTTCTAAGAACTTTGCTTTTTGATAAACATAACAGCGATGCGGATAAAATTATCTCAAAACATGATCCTGTTTCCTGGAATTCATTGATTTATGGTCATTGGGATGGGGTAAGAGTTGTTGTTTCTTCTCCAGCGAATAAAGACATAACAATAGAGACTGCTCAGGGAAGTGTGACAAAGACCGCTGAAGAGTTTTATAATATGACTGAAACTTTTATTGAGGATGTTGGTTCGGGCAGGGAAATAGTTATAAAGATTCATCCAGCACCTGAAAACCCTCATTTCTTCTTAACAGTTTTATGGGGAAAAGTTAAAAGAGCGGATTATGCTTTGAGATGCACGCCCGGAACAGAAGGCACGGCCAGATGCATTCTTCCTATAGTTAATTTTAGCGGTTCATTTAAAATTGACAGCGGTGGAACATTATCATTGGTAAGGACCCTGCGCTTTGAGTTCCCTGATAAGGTTACCGGCGTTACTGATAACCAAATAGATTGGAATTCCTATATCCAGTCCGGGATAGATGGAATCTTAGTAGATCTGAAATTGGATTCAGCTTCCCTTGATGAAAATGATACGATTACTCTTAGTTTTAATAAACACAATTGGGAAAAAAGTTATAGTATTATTGATCTTTATCATAACAATTTAACTATAGAGGTAAAATCCGGTTACGGAGTAATTTTAAAACGCTGGAGAAGACCAAATCGGTCGTTGATTAGAGCTAAGGGAACCTCGACGGTTTATATGTTAGAGGATGGTATTAGAAAGTTAATTCCTTCCCCCGATGTTTTTAATGCTCAAGGATTGGATTGGTCAGACATTGAGGAGGTAGATCAAGAAGAAGTTGAGAGTTATATTGAAGGTGATACATTGGGTTATCGTGAAGGGACCGTCATTCAAGGTTCAGGGCCGACTGTTTATGTAATTTCTGAAGGCAAGAAAAGGCCGTTTGTTTCTGTTAACGCCTTTAATGGTTTAGGATACAAGTGGGGAATCATTAAAAGGGTATCTGACGCCCATTTAAGTCTTTACGAGACCGGCGAGGCTATCAGTGAAAATTCTTCTTATCCCGAAGGAGCCTTGATCCAGCAAGAAGGCGATCCGACTGTTTGGCAGATAAAAGATGGGAAAAGAAAACCGGTTCCTTCTATTAGTGTATTTAATGCCAATAAATGGGGTTGGAATTATGTTTTAAAGGCCAACGCCGAACAACTAAATAAATTTAGTCAAGGTAATGCTGTGGGATATCCTGATGGAAGCTTGCTTGCCGACCCTTCTGGTAAGGTGTATAAAATTGATCAAGGCAAAAAGCGCTGGGTGAGATCGGCTCGCGATTTCACTAGAGCTGGTTATAAATGGAACAAAATTATCTCAGTTCAATCTGCTGATGTTGATAAATTTGAAGAAGGCGATGATATTGTCGGAAATGATTTAACTTCTTAAGTAAAGTTAGATTTTTAGATTCTTTAGATTCCGAATCCTTTAAGGATTCGGAATCTTTTTAGAAAATCTTTTTAGGAATTCTGGCAAAGGCGGTATATCGATGTATCGCCTTCTTTAATTTTCTTTTTTATTCTTGTGGATTTTGGATTAATTTGTTATACTAAAAATAGTAATTTTCAATTCTTCAACATATTAAATCAAATCCAAAATTTAAATGACAAAAATTTCCTAACCAGACTGTCCGGAATCTTGGAATTCAACCTTCAGACTATATAGGAGGGTTTGGCTTATTAAAGCTATTCATCTTGCGGACTAAAGCGTGAATTCCGGTTTTAGACAGTCTGATTAAAAAAAGGTTTAAGTATTTGAGATTTGAGTTTTGATATTGAATTGACATTTGGATTCTGATATTTGACATTTATAAGCGGTTGCAGGGTTTAAAAATTAAAGTATTAGAAATTAAAAATTATAAAATTTTTATACATTCTCTATCTTGAATTTGTGTAGTATTTGTTTAATTCACACTTAATTCGGGATAGAGAAAAATTATATGGAATCTTCAAACGAGGAGAATTCTCAGGATCAAAATGCTGGTTTTGGTCGTGGATTAGGCCAGGGATTGGGTCGTGGCGGCGGACAAGGAAGACAGCCGGGCGGTTTTGGATTAGGCCCGAGCGGCGAGTGCGTTTGTCCGAAGTGCGGTGAAAAAGTTACGCACGAACGGGGGAAACCTTGCTATGAACACAAATGTCCAAAGTGCGGAACAATGATGACAAGAGCGAGGTAAATTATAAAAATTCTGATTTAGATGTCATCGCGAACACCAGCGGGGTCCGCAATGGCAGATGGTTTTATTACGACGTCAGGATTACCTGCCGGCGGGAGGTTTTGTTGTCCCTAATGGAGCTTCTCTGGCAATAATATAAAATACGAACAAAGAAAGGAGATATTTCTATGCAAAAAACAGATGTTTTAATTATTGGAGGAAGTGCTGGAGGTTTGACCACGGCAATATCCGCCAGAAGAAATTATCCGGATAAAGTAATTACTCTTATTAGAAAAGAAAAGCAGGTTCTTATTCCCTGTGCTATTCCTTATTTATGCGAAACTATTGGTTCTACAGAAAAAAATTTAATCAGCGACGAAATACTTTCAAAAAATAACATTGAGCTTATTGTTGGTGAAGTTCGTTCTTTGGACAGAAAAAATAAAGTAGTTAACACAATTAAGGAGCAAAAAATTAGATATGAAAAATTAGTTTTAGCTACCGGTTCTCTGCCGGTTATTCCTCCGATTGTCGGTGTGAATCTTAAGAATGTGTTTGTAGTTAAAAAAGATGTCCGCTATCTTCAGCAAATGCTAAAAGTTTTAGAGAAGGCCAAAAATATTGTTATTATCGGCGGAGGGTTCATTGGTCTTGAGTTCGCTGATGAATTAAGCAAAAAAGATAAAAACATAACTATTGTTGAAATGTTGCCCCATTGTTTGCAATTAGCTTATGATGAAGAGTTTTGCCTTAAAGCGGAAGAGGAGCTGGAAAAGAAAGGTGTAAAAATTTTAACTAATAATATTGCCGAAAAAATAGAAGGAGAAGATAGGGTTGAATATATAAAATTAAAAAAAGGAGAAAAACTTGAAGCTGATGCGGTAATCCTTGGAATTGGCGTGGTGCCGAATGTTAAGATTGCTGAAGATGCCGAATTAAAAATTGGCCAGACTAAGGGAATATGGGTTGATGAATATCAAAGAACATCTGATCAGAATATATTTGCTGTTGGAGATTGCGCGGAAAAAACTTCTTTTTTTACCAAAGCTCCGTTTGGACTTAAACTTGCCTCAATTGCCGCCAGAGAAGCAAGAATCGCCGGGGCAAGTTTATTTAACTTAAAATATAGAAATGAAGGAACGATTGGAACATTCGCTACAGTTATTGGAGGAGTGGGGTTTGGCGTTTCTGGGTTTACAGAAAGGAAAGCTCGGGAAGAGAAGATTGATTTTGTAAAGCAAGAAGCGTCAACGGTTGACAAGCATCCGTCGGCAATGACCGCTTCGTCAAAAATTTTTGTAAAGCTGCTTTTTAGGAAATCTTCAAAAGAAATAATTGGTGGTCAAGTTTTGGGCGGGCCAACAACCGGGGAGGTGACAAATATTATAGCGGCAATGATTCAGAATAAAATGAAAGCGGAAGAGATTATTAAATTCCAACTCGGCACTCATCCGGCACTTACCCCATCTCCTGTCGTCTGGCCAATTATGGAAGCGGCAGAGAAGGCGATGGGTCAATTTTAGTTAATTTCTCGGATTAGTAAAAATGACAAAAGAATCTGTTTCTATTTTAAGTATAGTTATCAATCTAATTTTAGCTTTGTTAAAGTTAGGAATCGGATTTTTTGTAGGGAGCGCTGCTCTTGTTGCCGATGGTATTCATTCAAGTTTAGATATTGTTTCAAGCGGAGCAACTTATTTAGGGATTAAAGTTGCCAGGAAGCCAGCGGACAAAGAACATCCATATGGCCATTGGCGAGCTGAAACTATTGCTAGTTTTGTTGTTATTTTCTTGCTTTTAATTTCAGTTGTTTGGATTATTTATGAGGGTGCATCGAGTATTATTAAAAAAGAATCTATCCAAATTACTTTCCCCGTTCTTTTAATTGTTGTTTTTTCTATTATTATTAATGAGGTGATGGCTCGCCTTAAATTTAATATTGGGAAAAAAAATGATAGTTTGGCTTTAATAGCTGATGGAGAACATTCAAGAGCCGATAGTCTTTCTTCGGTGGCTGTTTTAGTCGGTCTTTTCTTAACTCGTTGGGTTACTCAAGCTGACGGTGCTGCTGCTATTTTTGTTGGTTTGTATATTCTTCATGAAACATATATTTTGTCAGGACAGACTATAGATAATCTTTTGGATGTTGCTAATCCAATTATTGAAGAAAAAATTAGGAAAATTTGCCAGGATGAAGAGATAGATTTATTGCAAATCAAAAGTCGAAAATTAGGAATGGAAAATTTCGTCGAACTCAAAATAGGATTGAATAGACAATGGAAAATAGAAAGAGCTTCAGAGGTGACTAAAAATTTAGAAAAATTATTACTTAAACGGGTAGAAAATTTGAAATTTGTTGTCATTCAAGTAGTCTCTCACGATTTTAAAAGGGGTTATATTAAAGCAAGAAACGGACATCTTACTCAATTCAAGAATATGGCTCAGGCAGTAAGTTTTGAAAAACGAGGCATAAGAACAATTATTTCAGTTAAGGATGGTAAGTTTTACAACGATTTTGGTGCTCCTGAATATTTAGTTATTGATCAGGACAAAAATGGAGACATAATTCAGAAAAGGATAGTTAAAAATCCATATTTTACTGTTGGGCGCGGGCATGGAGTAAGGTTTGTCAAGGCCATTGAAGCCGATAGGATAATAACCGGAGAGATTGGATCAGGCGCCATGGTTATACTTAAAGAAATGGGCGTTGGATTTGAAATTATTCCAAAGGATACTGCTATTGAAGAAATAATTAAAGAAAAATTATCCAGTACATAATTTGTACGGACCTTGACAGGGTTTTTGGTTATGATAAACTGTAGATAATTACTTACTAACTGGTAAGTTAGTTTAAAATAAGAGGAATGAGTTTATGAATCTAAGAAATAAAAAAATAGCAGTTGGAACAAATAGTACAAAAAGCCAGATTTTAAGAAAAGCTGAAGATCTTTTTTCAAGGTATAATTATTATGCTGTTTCTATGGATCAGATCGCTAGATTAGTTAATACCACAAAAGCGGCTATTTATTATTATTTCAAAAGTAAGCGGGATCTTTATCTTCAAATACTGGCTAACTCTTTTGGATTGCTCGGTGATTCATTGGAAGTAGTTTTAAAAAAAGAAGATGCAGTTGAACGGAAGCTTTATAAAGTTATTAAAACCTATATTGATTTTTGTTTAAATCAGAGAGAGATAGTTTCTTTTTCAATGCAGAAGATGTCCAAAGAAGATTCCGTTATTATAAAGTTTGTTAATAATCTGAGGTCGGAGATTGTTGATTTGTTAGAACCGTTGGTTAGGGAAGTTTTAACAGAAAGGAGAGTGAAAGAAGGTAAAAAAATAACCGCCAAAATTGATACGCGCTTAACCACATCTCTCCTGACAGATATGATGGATGCCTTTGTAGTTCGCCAGAGTTCGAATAAAAAAGATAAATTAGATTCAGCCAAAATCGCTGATCAAATTATGGCGTTAATTTTTTCTAAAGAGGGTTCTCCTAAAAAGAAATAAAAATCCGTGAATGTTCTTTGGGAAAAACTTTAATTTAATGGACAATTACAGCCCCGCACATAAATTTTTATGTGCGGGGCTGCTCATTAAGACAGAAAAAGAAACTTCTAGTTCAGGTACCTGACCTGAATCAACATAGCAAACACCCTTGAGGGTGAATTCCTTATTTTTTTTTATCCATAATTTACCCCCCCTCTTGACAGGATTTTTGAAAGAGTTAAAATAATAGTGAACTTACTAACTGGTAAGTAGATTAGTAGGTGATATTAAAGCTCCAAGCTAAAGCTTGGGTTTTAAAAAGAGAGATTTGTTCTTTATAAAGTATAGGAGGCGAGAAAAAAGATGCCGGGAGAATTTTGGATTGGTTTGAGTTTAGTGACCTCAGTGATATTCGGTATTTCAGTCGTTGGAGCGGTTATTAATGGAGTTTCAGTTATCTTAGGGATGAAGTATGGATTTCTTTTGGCAGCAGGAGTGGCTAGTTTGTTTATTTTATTTCGGTGGTTTTCAGAAAAAGATAGCGACAGGAATAGTATTGTTGTTGTCTACAGCACTAAAAATGCTGTAGAAAGAGCAAAAAGGAGGTTTAGGAGGTGAGAAAAGAAAAAATGTTACCCGTATACACATTAGAGGAAATAGTGGAAATGTTCAGAGTAAGTGAAATTGGTGAATCTCTAATTGTTATTAGGAATTCAATAAAGAAAGCGATAGAAACAGGAAAAAGGCAGTTTTTAGTTATTGAAGGAGAAAGATACCAAGTTGATTCTAAAGCAAATATTTATAATGAGGGGAGTAATGAACCAATTTTGAATTTCAGTGATTTAATCAAGGATTTACAGTAGGATAGAAAAAAATATTAAAAAGAGTATGGTTAAAATAAAACTATGCTCTATTTTTTTGCTTTTTAATTACAATTTAAGTATAATAAAAATAAAGAAAGGATAAGATTATGAAGAAATTATTAATTGGCATAATACTTGTTATTTTAATCGGAGGGGGAGCCTTGGCTTACAATTTTACGAAAAAGCCAGCGCCGAAATATACAACGGCTGAAGTTGTTAAAGGAAAAATATTGCAGACAGTTTCAGCGACAGGAACTGTTGAGGCAGAGACAAAATTAGATTTACGTTTTATGAATTCAGGAAAGATAAAGGAGATAAATGTGCAAGTTGGAGACAGTGTTCAGAAAAATGAGGTTTTGTCTAGATTGGACACGGCTCAATTGGAGTCCCAGCTCAACAAAGCAAAAGCCGGGCTGAGCGCGGCGCAGGCAAACCTTAATAAGTTATTGGAAGGTGCGACTGCCGAGGATATTAGAGTTTCAGAAACTGCGGTTGCTAACGCGCGAATTGCTTTAGATAATGCCAAGCAAAGTTTGGCGGATACGCAAGCGAGTGCCGCAAAAGACATTGCCAACGCGGAGGCGTCAGTGAACAGCGCGCGAATTTCTCTTAATAACGCTAATCAAAGTTTGGCAAACACGCAAATTTTAAATGAGAATAATTTAAATCAGGATTATGACGATGCGTGGGATACATTAAATTCGTCTTTGTTGACCGCTTCAAACTCGCTGGATACTAATGATACTGTTTTAAATAATGAAGACGCGCAGGATACGCTGAGCGTTTTAAATATCCAATATTTGAATAATTCATTTCAAAGTAAAGCAACTGCCGCCAATTCTTATAATAACGTTAAAAATTATATAGACAGCATTAAACCAGATCCATCTGATGAAAATATTGACAAAGCGCTTATTCAATTAAAATCCGCATTAGAAGACATAAGAGCAGCGCTTAGCGATACAAGTGATGTTCTTGGAGCAACGATTACCTCTTCTAAACTTTCCCAAGCGGAATTAGATGTTTTAAAGTCAAATATTTCTACGGCGAGGGCAAATATAAATACGGCGATTTCGAATTTAACCGCCGCCGAACAGAGTATCTCAACCCAAAAAGTTACAAATCAAACAAATTTGGACAATGCGCAGGCGGCGGTGAATTCCGCGGAGAGCACTTTGAATTCATCTCAAGAATCATTAGCCGCGACGCGAGCGTTGGCAAATAGTAAAATAAACACAGCAAAAAATGCCGTCAAATCCGCTGAAGGAGCGCTTAAACAGGCGCAAGACCAGTTGGCGTTGAAAACGGCAAAACCAAGTTATTCTGAAATTTCGTTATACGAGGCGCAAGTTCGAGAAGCGCAGGCAAACGTTGACTTAATAGAAAGCCAGATCAGCGATTCAATTTTGGTTGCTCCGCAAAGCGGAATAATAACGGAAATCAACGGCGAGGTCGGGGAAACAATAACTTCGGCGGTTGATTTTATTTCTATGATTACCTCGGAGAATTTTAGAATTAAAGCCAATATTTCCGAGGTTGATATTGCAAAAGTTAAAATTGGCGATAAGGTGGAAATTACTTTTGACGCTTTTGGTCCCAATAAAAAATTTGCCGGGTCAGTTGCTGAAATAGACCCGGCGCAGACAGAAATCTCCGGCGTTATTTATTATAAAACAACAACTATTTTTGCCGGGAATTCGGAAGTAATCAAACCGGGGATGACGGCCAATCTTGATATTATCACTGCTCAAAAAGATAACGTGACAGTGATTCCTTTCCAAGCGCTGAAAGAAAAGAATAAACAAAAATACGTTCAGGTTTTGGAAAATGGAATTTTGCGGGATGTTTTCGTGGAGGTTGGATTAAAGGGAGATGTGAATGTTGAAGTTTTAAGCGGGTTAACTGGCGGTGAAAGAGTGGTTACTTTTGCGGAAGAATAAATTTTAATCCTATGTCAATACCGCTTATCAGTCTAAAAAATATTACCAAAGATTATAAGACAGGCGAAGTAACGACGAACGTCTTAAAAGGCATTTCATTTGAAATAAATGACGGTGAGTTTGTGGCGGTTATGGGAGCGTCGGGATCGGGAAAATCAACGTTGATGTATATCTTAGGATTTTTGGATACGCCGACAAGCGGAAAATATTATTTTGAAGGGTGTGATACTTCGAAATTAGATGATGATAGACTTGCCGAATTTAGAAGCGAGAAAGTTGGATTTATTTTCCAGGCGTATAATTTACTGCAAAGAACTTCTGTTTTGGATAATGTTTTATTGCCAGCGACTTATTTACATAAATGCAATTTAAAAAAAGCGAAAGACAATGCTATAAAATTATTAAAAAGAGTAGGACTTGGATACCGATTAAATCATCGCCCGAACCAGTTATCCGGAGGAGAACAACAGAGAGTGGCAATTGTCCGCGCTCTTATCAATAATCCACGATTAGTTTTAGCTGACGAGCCGACAGGTAATTTAGACAGTCATTCTGGCGAGGAAATTATGGAAATTTTACAGAATTTAAATGAAGAAGGGCGGACAGTTGTTATGGTTACCCACGAAGAATACACCGCCGAATGCGCCCGGAGAATTTTACACATTAAGGATGGGATGATTTTTAAAGATAGTATTATTAATCATCGGAGATTAGCGGCGAATGGAGAGTTTAGGAAATAATATTAAATAAAAAGTCTTCTCTTAAAAGAGGGATAATAAGAAATTAGGAGTTGTCTTATGGATTTTTCCCAGTCAATTAAATTTTTTTTCGCAAATCTATCCGCGAATAAAGTGCGGTTTTTTTTGACGATGCTGGGAATGATTATTGGAGTGGGGTCAGTGATTGCGATTATGGCGATTGGGTCGGGAGCGCAGAGCTTAATCTTTAACGAGATTACTTCTTTTGGAACTAATTTAATCAGTATTATTCCGGGAGGAGGCGAGGAAGATATGATGCCAGCATCAATGATGGGAAGGGTAATTACGACATTAACTTATGAGGACGCCAAAGCGGTTGGTAAAATTCCTCATATTATGGCGGTAACTCCCTACGCGAGCGGCAATGCTAATATTTTTTTTGGCGACAAAATTAAAAACGCGAATTTTCTCGGTGTCACTTCGCAGTATCCGAATGTTGAAAATAATAAAGTAATCTCTGGGAGATTTATTTTGCCGGAGGAAGATGAAAGCACTGCGAAAATAGTTGTTTTAGGTTCGGAAATTAAAAAAAAATTGTTTGGCGAAGATGACCCGCTTGGCAAAAGGATAAAAATAAACCAAACGAATTTTTTGGTTGTGGGAGTAATGGAGAAAAAAGGAGCTTCATTGGCGGCAAACAGGGATAAAGAAGTTTTTATTCCTGTTAAAACGGCACAGAAAGTAATGCTGGGAATTAATTATGTCGGGTTAATCAGAGCCAAAATTGATGATGAGGAAAATGCGCCTCTGGTAATTAATGAAGTTAAGAAGCTTCTCCAGTGTAGACATAATATTAAAGATCCGAAAAAAATTGATTTTACGGTTCGCAGTATGAATCAAGCCTTAGATATGATTGGTACGGTAACGGATGCTCTGAATTTGTTTTTAGGAGCCATTGCGGCAATTTCTTTGATTGTCGGTGGGATCGGAATTATGAATATTATGCTTGTTTCCGTTACGGAACGAACGCGCGAAATCGGTTTGCGCAAAGCGATAGGAGCCAAAAAAAGAAATATTCTAATACAGTTTTTAATGGAGTCAGTTGTTATCACTTTTATTGGCGGTTTAATTGGTATCTTCGGCGGTTCAATTTTTGCTGTTCTAATTGCCGCTATTGCCGGTTATCTGGGTTATGATTGGAATTTAGTCATCAGCCCCTTTTCAATAATTATTTCTTTTACCATTGCGGTTATCATTGGTCTTGTTTTTGGAATTTATCCAGCTAATAAAGCGGCAAATTTGAACGCAATTGAGGCGTTGAGATATGAATAAAGATTGAAAGCTTATAATTGATGGGTTTAACATATTTTGTTGCACCGCATGTGTCTGTCCATCTGCAAAATGGTTCGTAACATAATCTATCCGTGAACCAGCGGAATTGCCGGAATTTTACTTAAAGTAATTGGCAATATATTTCTATGTCAATTCCATTTTTCAAAACTCTCTCTTTTGCCATCACAGGCCTTAAAACGAATAAAACTAGAACAGCTCTATCTGTTTTGGGAATTGTAATTGGCGTGGCGGCGGTAATTGTGATTGTTTCGATTGGACAGGGGTTAAGAACGCTAATTGTTAATCAGCTTAATGTTTTTGGGGAGAATATGATAAGCGTGCAGGTTAAAGTGCCGGGTAGCGATTACGGAGCTTCAATGCAGTCAATGGTGGAAGGAACGGTGATTACCACTTTAAAATACGCCGATGTTGAAGCGGTCAGAAATAAAAAAAGGTTTCCTTATATTAAATCCGTTTCAGGCTATACAATGGGAACAGAATGGGCAAGTTATCAAGAAAAAGAAAAACAGGTGATGTTCATCGCCAGCGACGCTTACTATCCAAAAATCGACGGACAGGCGAAAATTGCCAGAGGGCGGTATTTTACAAATGAAGAGGAAAGAGGAATGGCAAAAGTTGCGGTGATCGGCAGCGCGGTGGCAAAGAATTTTTTCGGCAACGGAGATCCGATTGGAAAACAGATAAAAATCAAGCAGATTAATTTTAAAGTAATCGGCGTAATGGCAGATCGAGGAATGGTAATGATGTTTGATTATGATAATCTGGTTTATCTTCCTCTAAAAACCGCGCAGAAATTAATTATTGGAACAGATCATTTGGTTGAGTTTGCGATGGTAATGGAAGACGATCAGCATTTTGCGCAGGCAAAAACGGAAATCTCGCAGCTGCTTCGCGAACGGCATAATATCAGCGATCCGACCAAAGATGATTTTGAAGTAATGTCAATGGATCAGATTGTTGAAATTGTCAACACTGTCACGGGAATTATTTCCCTGCTTTTGGGATTATTGGCGGCGATTTCTCTAATCGTCGGCGGAGTGGGAATTATGAATATAATGCTTGTTATTGTCGCCGAGCGAACGCGGGAGATCGGCTTGCGAAAAGCGCTTGGCGCCAGGCAAAAAGATATTATGAATCAATTTGTTGCAGAAGCGGTTTTAATTTCAGTTTTTGGCGGAATTATTGGAATTATCTTTGGAATTTTTATTTCTCTTGCTGCAACTTTCGCTGTCAGAGCATACAACTTTGACTGGCCATTTGTAATTTCTATTGAAGCGATTATTATTGCTTTTATTGTCGCTGCCGGATTTGGAATTCTCTTTGGTTGGTGGCCGGCAAAAAGAGCGGCAAAGCTAAATCCTATAGAGGCGTTGCGATATGAATAATGATTAAAATTTATGTTAAACAAAAAACAAAAATATCTGCAGATTGCTTTGAATAATAATTTAAGTGAAGCCCGTAGTATTATAAATCAAATTCCTCTGGACAATCGGATTATTATTGAAGCTGGCACTCCTTTGATTAAAGCGTATGGCGCGGATGGAATCAGGAAAATAAGACTTTTTTGGGAGCAGAGAATTTTTGGTTATTCTTCAAATATTTCAGAAATTTCTCCAACTAATCCTTGGATAGTCGCTCTAACAGGGTCTTTAGAGAAAAACAAAACCTTTTTTAATAGAAAAAGAAAAACTCCGGAAAATAAAAAATTCTCCTTCAATCCTTATATTGTCGCGGATTTAAAATGTATGGATAGGGGCGCGAGAGAAGTGGAAATTGCCAGAGAGGGTGGAGCTGATGCGGCTACGGCTCTGGGACACGCGCCAATTGAAACATTAGACGCGTTTATTCAGAACTGCTGGGAAAATAATTTAGATTCAATGGTTGATATGATGAATGTCGATTTTCCTTTAAATGTCTTGCGCCAATTAAAAAAACTCCCAGAGGTGGTAATTTTACATCGAGGGGTTGATGAAGAAGCTTTTAACCGCGAAAAGGAAATTCCTTATCACGAGATTCAGAGGATCAAAAGCAATTATGATATTATGATTGCCGTTGCCGGAGGGGACACTTTCCGCGAAGCGCAAAGGGCGATATTTAATGATGTTGATATTGTTGTTGTTTGGAGATCATTTTACAAAAGCACTGGTGAGACGGCGGAATTGGCAAAGAGGTTTTTAGAAGAAATTAGATAATAAAAATTAATAGATTAACGAATTACGGGTTAACGGATTTAATCCGTTTTTTATTTTAGTTTTTAAAAAAAGGAACTGATTTATAAACCAATTCCCACAAAGAAATTCTTATTTATTCAAATTTCTTTTTTTATTTCCTTGCTTCTTTTTTTTACATTTTCTACTGCTTCTTCTGTTGATTTCGCCCCAAGCTTTCTAAAAATTTATTCTTGTTTTTCAGGAGGCATCTCTTCAAAATTTTTTCTTATTTTTTCAGGGTTTTCTTTTATCTCCTTATCCGCTTCATCTTTGTTTTCTTCAAATTCTTCGGCTGCATTTTGCTCTTCTTCAGAGCGTGGCATTTCACCTTCCATAATTTTATCCTTTCTTTTTTCTAAAACTTTAAATCTAATTGATTAAAAGTTTTAGGATGATTAAACTAATTAAATTCTCCTTAATCCCCTTTTGTGAAGGGGGGGAATCAATAATTTTTTATTTTTCTTCTTTCTTCCTCATTCCAGCCAAAGACTTCAAGCCGTCTAAAATTTCCACCGGCAGAGCAAAAATGATTGTTTTTGAAGGATCCGGCTGGAGTTTATCTATTGTTTCCAGGGTTCTAAGCGACAGACCTCCTGGAACGGTTCCTAAAATTTTTGCGGCATCTTGTAAATTTTCCGCGGCCCTTACTTCACCTTCTGCTTTAATGATGATCGCCCGTTTTTCCCTTTCGGTTTCCGCCTGTGCGGCCATTGCCCGTTTCATGCCGGCTGGCAGTTCAATATCCTGCATTTTTATGGCGGTAACGTCAATCCCCCATTCGTCAGTTTCTTTGTCAACAATTTGTTTTATCTCAATCGCGATTTTATCTCTTTCGGTAAGGAGAGTATCTAATTCAACTCCCCCGATGATATCCCGCAACGCCGCCAAAGCATATTGTGAAATTGCGTAAGAATAGTTTTCAACTTTTAAAACCGCGTCTTCTGCTTTTTGCACTTTAAAATAAACAACCGCATTTATCCCGACGGGGACATTGTCTTTGGTAATCGCTTCCTGGCGTGGAATGTCAATAGTTGTAATTCTCATATCAACTTTTATCATATTTTGAATGCCGAGCAAAATCCAGCGAAGGCCGGGATTGTAGGTTCCGGTATATTTCCCCAAAGTAAGAATCACGCCTCTTTCGTATTGGTTGACTACTCTTAATCCTCCAAATCCAAAGACGATAAATAGGAAAATTATAACAATTAAAAATGGAGACATATTTTTTCCTCCTTTAGGAGTCTCTTGCGGGGCTTCCTGTTAGAATTTATTGGGCCTATAATCTGTCTTTATTATATTCTTTCAAAAACAGTTGTCAATAATAGGCTTATTTTAAAGATTTCTTAACCTCCGGATGTCTTTTTTTACAAATTAAGCAAATTGTGGTATGCTTTTAGTAATTATAATTGATTATGGATTTACTTAAAAAGCAACTTAATCTTTTATCATCGGCGATTATTATTTTTACCTTTGCTTTAGTTATGACTACTGTAATTGTCCATTTTTCATGGCGGGCTTCTAAAGAGGTGGAGAAAATACAGAGCGAGAGATTAGAGATTATGTGGATGAAATGAATTATTTGTTTTATTATTTTATCAAAGCCAAGAGTTCAAAGATCAAAATACAGAATAACGATGTAAGCCTCGTTAGAAACATTGCCAAGTAATTTTGTTTCATTAGAAAAGGCATGGTTTTTATTTCGTTTTTCTAAGGGGGGGGCAAAATGTAAAAATTTTTACTTTTGGGTTGTAATTTTTCACTTTTCGCTTTTCATTTTAAATTTAGCGGAGCGTTTATGTTAGATATTAAATTTATCCGTCAAAATCCGCATTTAATAAAAGAAGTCTGTAAAAATAAAAATCTTGATTCTATGGATGTAGATAGAATTTTGAATTTGGATGGAGAACGGCGGAAGCTTATTAAGCAAATAGAGGAATTAAGGGCTGAGCAGAAAAAATTAAGCGGAAATGAAATAATTAAAGCAAGGGAACTTAAAGAAAAACAGAAACCGTTAAAAGAAAGACTTGGCGAAGTAGAGGAGCAATATAAGTATTTAATGCTTAAAATACCCAATGTTTATTCTAAAGATACGCCGATTGGCGCGGATGATACTTTTAATAAAGAAATTTATAAGTGGGGGGAAATTCCCGAGTTTGATTTTCCAGCCAAGGACCATATTCAAATAGGAAAAGATTTAGATTTGATTGATACGGAAAGAGGGACAAAAACAAGTGGGTTTCGCGGGTATTATTTAAAAAATGAAGCCGCTCTTTTGCACTTCGCTTTAATGCAGTTTGCTTTTGAAAAATTAAGAAGAAAGGGATTTACCTTAATGGTCCCGCCGACGATTTTGAGAGAATTTGCTTTAATCGGCAGTGGTCATTTTCCAGAAGCAAAAGATGAAATATACCAGATTGCCAACCCAGGAAGGTTAGCTGACGGCAAAAAGGTGAAAGAAAAATTTTTTTTAGCTGGAACTTCTGAACCGGCTCTTTTAGCGTATTACGCGGATACTATTTTAAGGGAGAAAGATTTGCCCATAAAATTAGCTGGTTTTTCCCAGTGTTATCGTTCTGAAGTCGGCAGTTATGGCAAAGATACGCGCGGGCTTTATCGTCTTCATGAATTTATGAAAATTGAGCAGGTGGTTTTATCCCGGGCAGATTTAGAAGAGAGCCATCGGCTGTTTGAAGAATTAAATAAAAATTCCCAGGAGATTTTAGAAGAATTAAAACTTCCTTATCGGGTAGTTCAAATTTCAACTGGCGATATGGGCACGGGAAAATATGAAATGCGGGATATTGAAACTTGGATGCCGTCGCGTGAAAGTTATGGCGAGACCCATTCTAATTCTAATCTAACTGACTGGCAGGCAAGACGGTTAAATATAAAATATAAAACAGAGGATAATGATAAGAAATTTGTTTATACTTTGAATAACACAATGATCGCCTCGCCGAGAATTTTGATTGCTATTTTGGAAAATTATCAACAGAAAGATGGAAGCGTTTTAATTCCGGAAGTTTTACAGAAATACATAGGCAAATCAAAAATCAAGAATCAAAATGCAAAATGACAAATCTTCAGTAATGTAAAATGTAAATATCAGAGCGTAAAATGACAAATCAAAATGTTAAAATGGAATAAACTCAAAAAGTCGTTTTAACATTAGCTAATTTCGAATTTCATACTTTTATTTTGATTTTTGGTTTTTAGATTAATATGCTTGATTATAATAACTCGTCTTTTAATCAAGAAGCTTTCAAAGGAGATAGCTCAACTTTAATAATTCTCCACGGCTGGAGAAGTTCTAAAGAAAAATGGCAGGCGGTGAGAGAAAACCTTGAAAGGCGAGGAGTAAGAGTTATTATTCCGGATTTGCCGGGGTTTAAAGATGAGACAGAATTAAATGAGGTTTGGGATTTAGATGATTATGTTGAATGGTTTGAAAAGTTTTCTTCTTGCTGTTGTGAGCCGAGCTCCATGAGGGATGAGGCGCGGCGATTCCGTTCTTCGTCAAAAAATCCAGAATTGTTTCATCGCTTCACTTCTCGCAATAACAACCTGCGATTTTTTCTTTTGGGTCATTCTTTCGGCGGCAGAATAGCTATAAAATATACCGCCAAAAATCCCGAAAAAGTTAAAGGTTTAATTTTGGTTTCTTCGGCCGGGATAAAACATAAAAAAACTTTCCGGCAAAATTTACTTTTCCAAATGGCAAAAACCGGGAATAAATTTTCTTTTTTGCCGTTTTTTAATTTTTTAAGAAAGGTTTTTTATAAGTTTATAGTCAAGGAAAAAGATTATCCTCAGACCAAAGGTTATTTAAAAGAAACCTTTAAAAAAATAATCAGTGAGGATTTAACCCGGCACTTAGAACAAATTAAACCTCCAACTCTAATTATCTGGGGTGAAAAGGATAAAATGACGCCGATTTCTGACGCTTATTTAATGAATGAAAAAATAAAAAATTCCAAACTTAAAGTTTTAAAAAATATCGGACATTTGCCGTATAGGGAGACACCGAAAAAACTTTCGGAAATTATTATGGATTTTTTAAGATGAAAACTTAACCTCAAAAGTAATTAAGAGTAAAATCAAAAATCAAAATTACAAATCAAAATTCAAAATTTTTAATTTTTCATTGTCATTTTACATTTCGACTTTTGATATTTAATTTGTCTTTATGGTTACCAAAAAAAATTTACAAAAAATAACTGACTATCTCTATGAAATCCCTCAGAGTTTTAGAGAAGATATGCGCGTTCCGGCCAGAATTTATACCTCGGAAAAAATGCTGGATGACGTTTTTCAGGATAAATCCTTGGAACAGCTGGTTAATATGACCACCTTTCCGGGAATTGTCAGATATGCTTTGGCAATGCCTGACATTCATGAAGGTTATGGCTTTCCAATTGGAGGAGCGGCAGCGGTAAAGATTTCTGACGGAGTTATTTCACCCGGGGGAGTTGGTTATGACATCAATTGCGGAGTTAGAGTTTTAGCATCTGAAATTTCTTATAAGGAGGCAAAGCCGCATTTAGTGAATCTAATGGACAAAATTTTTCGTCAAGTGCCTTCAGGAACCGGAAAAGGCGGCGAAGTGAAGTTAGGAAAAGAAGCAATGAGTAATGTTTTAGAAAGAGGAGTGCCTTGGGCTGTTGAAAAAGGATTTGGAAATTCAGAAGATATAGAGGTTTGTGAAGAAGAGGGAAGTATGAAAGGGGCTAAAAGCGGTTGCGTTTCTGACCGGGCAAAAGCGCGGGGAAGGGATCAGCTCGGCACCTTAGGGGCAGGTAATCATTTTTTGGAAATTCAGAAAGTAGATAAAATTTTTGATAGAAAAATAGCCGATGTTTTCGGGCTTTTTGAGGAGCAGATTACTATAATGATTCATTGCGGTTCGCGGGGGTTGGGCCATCAGGTTTGCACTGATTATATCAAGACAATGCGGGCAGGTTTAGAAAAATATAAAATTAAACTTCCGGATTTAGAGTTAGCTTGCTTGCCGATAAATTCTCCTGAAAGCAAAAAATATTTTGCGGCAATGGTTGCCAGCGCTAATTTTGCCTGGGCAAATCGTCAAGTGATTACCCATTTGGTTCGTCAGTCTTGGAAAAAAGTTTTAGGCAAAGAGGCGGGAAAATTAAGTTTAATTTATGATGTAGCGCATAATATTGCGAAAATGGAGAAGCATAGATTAGAAGACAAAGAAGAAAGTTTATGCGTCCATAGAAAAGGCGCAACCCGAGCTTTTGGCCCAGGGCGTCCGGAGATTCCAGAAAAATACCGTGATTTTGGTCAGCCGGTAATTATTCCCGGGAGCATGGGAACTTCTTCTTATATTCTTGCAGGAACAGATGAGGCGATGCATTCCACTTTTGGTACGGTCTGCCACGGCGCAGGACGCGTAATGAGTCGGTCTACGGCAAAGAAAAAAATCCGTGGCAGGGATTTAAGAAAAAAGCTTGAAGAGAAAAGTTTAATTATCCGATGCAAAAGCGATTTTGGTTTAGCTGAAGAAGCTCCAGAGGCTTATAAAGATATTGATAATGTTGTTAATGTTGTTAATCAAGTCGGCCTTGCCAAGAAGGTAGCAAGGTTAAAACCGTTGGGAGTAGTGAAAGGGTAATTCAAAAATTAAAAATCAAAAGTCAAAAGCGCAATTCAAAATTCAAAAATAATTTCTCTCTCGTTGGTTCAGGTCTTTGACCTGAACCAAAAATTTCTTCCCCCTAGAAGACGAAAAAGAAATAGGTTCAAGTCAGAGACTTGAACCAACATTTAAGCAATGACATCTTTAATTAAAGAAATTACTATGAAATACATCTGTGATTTTCATATCCACTCAAAGTATTCCCGAGCCGTTAGTCAGGAGATGGACGTGGAAAATTTAGACAAATGGGCCCGGCTTAAAGGAATTAAAGTTTTAGGAACCGGAGATTTTACTCATCCGGGATGGCTTTCCGAGCTCAAAGAAAAATTAGAGCCGGCAGAATCGGGGCTATATAAAATCAAAAATCAAATATCAGATATCAAAAATAATGGAACTCGTTTTATTTTAACCACTGAAATTAGCAATATCTATTCTAAGGGTGGTCGCGGGAGGAGAATTCACAATGTTATTTTCGCTCCGAGCTTTGAAGTGGTTGATAAAATTAATACTCAGCTTAGTTGGGTTGGTAATCTGAAATCCGACGGACGCCCTATTTTGGGGTTGGATTCCAGGGAACTCCTTAAAATTGTTTTGAATATTTCTCCAGATTGTTTTTTTGTTCCGGCTCATGCCTGGACTCCTTGGTTTGGCCTTTTCGGTTCGCAATCTGGTTTTGATTCGCTTGAGGAATGCTTTGATGATTATTCAAAATACATTTATTCAATAGAAACCGGGCTTTCGTCGGATCCAGCAATGAACTGGCGCTGGTCGGCTTTAGACAGACTTACTTTAATTTCCAATTCTGACGCGCACTCGCCGAGAAATTTAGGACGCGAGGCGAATGTTTTTGAGGGAAATGAATTAAATTATAAAGCGATAGTTGAGGCAATTAAATTAGGTTCTGGAAGGCGAGATTCGCGAATGTCGCCTGCGCTGAAATTGATCTATACTATTGAATTCTTTCCCCAAGAAGGAAAATATCATTTTGACGGGCATCGCGCCTGCGAAGTTTCTTTTTCGCCAGAAGAGACAAAAGCGCATAAAAATATTTGCCCGAAATGCGGCAGGCCGCTGACTATCGGGGTAATGAATAGAGTTGATGAGCTGGCTGACCGCCCAGAAGGCGCAAAACCGCCGGGGGCTATTCCTTTTAAAAGCTTGGTGCCTTTGGAAGAAATTATCGCTGACGCTTTGGGAGTGGGCAAGCAGTCAAAGTCGGTTCAAGAAGAATACCAAAGGTTAGTGAGCATTTTAGGCAGCGAATTTGAAATTCTTTTGGAGCGAAATAGAAACGAATTGGAAAAGATCGCCTCTCCGCTTGTTGTTGATGGAATTATTCGGGTTCGTGAGGGAAAAGTTAAAATTAAGCCTGGCTTTGACGGCGAATTCGGCAAGATTGAAATATTTTCTCAGGAAGAAAAAGAGAAAATTAAAAAAGGAGATTCATTAGGGCAGAATAGCTTGTTTTAAATTTTAAGATTCCGAATCCTTTAGGGATTCGGAATTTATATTTTGACATATTTTTTTATTTTCATTATAATAAAATTAAAAGGAGAAAAAATGCGCAGCGGAAATTTTTTATTTACCTCAGAATCGATGACCGAAGGTCATCCGGACAAAATCTGCGATCAAATTTCAGATGCTGTCTTGGATGAAATTTTAGCTCAAGACCCGCTTGCCCGCGTTGCCTGCGAGACAATGGCCGGAGCAGGTTTTATTATTGTCGGTGGAGAAATTACCACACGAGCTAAAATTAATATTGATAAAATCGCCAGAAGCGTTTTGGAGGATGTCGGCTATACCAAGCCCGAATATGGTTTTGATTATAAAAGTGTCGGAGTTTTAACTTCAATTCATGAACAATCAGCTGACATCGCTCGAGGAATTAATAAGAGAAAAAAATCAGTCGGCGCCGGGGATCAAGGAATGATGTCTGGGTTTGCCGTGAATGAAACTCCGGAGCTAATGCCGCTTCCTATTCTTCTTGCCCACCGGCTGGCTCAAAGATTAACAGAAGCAAGAAAGAAAAAAATCCTTTCTTATCTTAGACCGGACGGCAAAGCCCAAGTCACTGTTTCTTATGAAGACGGAAAGCCGAAAAAAATTGAAGCGGTTGTTATCGCAGCTCAACATGATTCGGGTGTGAATCTTGCCAGACTTAGAAAAGATATTTTAGAAAAAGTGATCAGGCCGGTTTGTGGAAAATATTTAACCAAAAAGACAAAATATTTTATCAACAATACTGGGCGATTTGTCGTTGGCGGGCCGGTGGCTGATACCGGTTCAACCGGCAGAAAAGTTATCGCTGATACTTACGGCGGAGTGGGAGGACACGGCGGCGGCGCTTTCAGCGGCAAAGACGCGACCAAGGTTGATCGAACCGCGGCTTATATGGCTCGCTATATCGCCAAGAATGTTGTTGCCGCCGGACTTGCCGAGAAGTGCGAGGTTCAACTTGCCTATGTAATCGGAGGGACCAAACCTCTTTCGCTTATGGTTGATACTTTTGATACTGGAAGCCTATCCAACGACAAACTTTGCCGGCTGGTTAGAAAGAATTTTCCTTTGAGTCCTTCGGGAATGATTGATTATTTGAAATTAAGAAGGCCAATTTTCAGAAAAACAGCCAGTTATGGCCATTTTGGACGGGAGATTCCGGAATTTACTTGGGAGAAGACGGATAAAGCGAAGGAACTTAAAAAGGCCGTAAAGTATAAATTTTAAGGATTTTATAGACTTATGAAAATTCTCGTTACCGGCGGCGCCGGTTTTATCGGAAGCCACCTCGTAGATAGGTTAATAAAAGAAGGACATAAAGTAGTAATTATTGATAATTTATCTACCGGCAAGAAAGAAAATCTTAACCCCCGGGCAAAATTTTACCAGCTTGATATTTGTTCTCCAAAAATTTCCGAGGTTTTTAAAAAAGAAAAGCCTAAAGCAGTCTTTCATTTGGCAGCTCAAATTGATCTTAGAAAATCAGTAAATGATCCGGTTTTCGACGCTAATATAAATATCCTTGGCAGTTTAAATTTAATTCAAAATTTTCTTCAAAATTTAAAATTTAAAATTCAAAATTCAAAATTCATATTCAGTTCCACGGGCGGAGCGATGTACGGAAATGCAGACATTATTCCAACTCCAGAAAATTATTCCGCTCGTCCTATTTCGCCTTATGGAATTGCCAAATTATCTATAGAATATTATTTATATTATTATCAAAAAGTTTTCGGACTGAATTTTATTTCTCTGCGCTATGGGAATGTTTACGGACCAAGACAAGATTCAAAGGGTGAGGCTGGGGTGGTGGCGATTTTTTGCGATAAAATTCTCACGGGCGCGACTTCGATAATTAACGGTAATGGCAGACAAACAAGAGATTATGTTTATGTGGACGATGTTGTTGAGGCGAATATTTTGGCTTTTAAAAAAAGGCAGAGGGTATTTTTAATGTTGGCACAGGCAAGGAAACTTCTGTTAATGAACTATTTAAAAAAATGATTAAAATTTCCGGAAAAGAAATTCAGGCAAAACACGGTCCAGCAAAGCAAGGAGAACAAAAAAGAAGCTTGCTTGATTCCCGGAAGATAAAAAAAGTTTTAGGATGGGAAAGTAAAGTTGGTTTGGAAGAGGGGTTGAGAAGAACAATGAATTGGTATTCCTTGCATGATAGAATTAATGAAAGATAAAAAATTAGTTAACCTCAAGAGTTTATTAGTATAATAATATAGATTATAATAATACGCTTCAAAAGTTTGTAAATAAAAAAAGAAATAAAGGTTTTATTTAAAAGATAGATTGAAATCTAATCCTCTTGAATTTCTAGTGATTTATAGAAGAAAAAAAGCAGGGAAATGAGAATTCTTTATAGGAAAGTTTAAAAAATGAACTTATTATTTTTTAAAGATAAAAAAAACGAAAAATGAAAAATGAAAAAATTACTATTATCGGCACTGGTTATGTTGGTCTTGTTACCGGAACCTGTCTGGCAGAGTTAGGAAACGAAGTTTTTTGTATTGATATTGACAGTGTGCGAATTGAAAATCTTAAAGAAGGAATTATTCCTTTTTATGAACCGAATCTTGAAGAATTAGTTAAAAGAAATATTAAAGAAAAAAGATTATTCTTTTCTATAGATCTTGCTCCGGCAATCAGCCAGAGTGAGATTATTTTTATTACAGTTGGAACTCCGGCTAAAGAAAACGGCGAAGCCGATCTTTCTTATGTTGAAAAAGCGGCTCAATCTATCGCCAAGAATTTAAGAGATTATGCTGTTATTGTTGTTAAAAGCACTGTTCCGCCTAAAACCGCCAAAAAGATTGAAGGGTTAATTAAAAAATATTATCAAGGTTCTTTTGATATTGTTTCAAATCCAGAATTTTTACGGGAAGGTTCAGCTATTTCAGATTTTATGAAACCGAATAGGATAGTTATTGGAAGAGAAAGCAAAAAGGCGGAAGAAGCAATTAGGAAACTTTACGAACCATTAAACTCTCCTATTCTCGTTACTAATCTTGAAAGCGCCGAGATGATAAAATACGCCAGCAATGCTTTTTTAGCGACAAAAATTTCGTTTATCAATGAAATTGCTAATATCTGTGAAAGAATTGGCGCCGATGTAGAAGAAATAGCCAAAGGTATGGGTTTTGATCCGAGAATAGGAGATAAATTTCTAAAAGCAGGTCTTGGTTACGGAGGTTCTTGTTTCCCTAAGGATGTTCGTGCTTTGCGTCAGTCTGCTGGTGCTAATGGATATAATTTCTGTCTTTTAAAATCAGTGATTGAAGTAAACAGTAATCAACGTAAATTTATAGTTGAAAAAACAGAAAAGTTATTAAATGGTCTTGAAAATAAATTAATCGGCATCTGGGGATTAGCTTTTAAAGCCAACACTGACGACGTAAGAGAATCGGCCGCAATAGAAATAATAAAAAGTTTAAGAAAAAAAGGAGCAAAAATTAAAGCCTATGATTCAATGGCTGAAGAAAACGCTAAAAAAATATTGCCAAAAGAAGTTATTTTTTGTCAGAATCCTTACGAAGCAGTTCAAGAGAGTGATGGTTTGTTTATTGCCACTGAGTGGGATGAATTCAAAAAAGTTGATCTGTTAAGGGTTAAGAATTTGCTCAAAAGCCCGAATATTATTGACGGGAGAAACATTTACAGCCCAAATGAAATGAAAAAATTGGGTTTTAATTATATTTGCGTGGGGAGATAATTTATGTTTCAGGAAAAAATGTTTAATAAGATAAAATTAATTGTAATGATTCCGGCTTTTAATGAAGAAAAGCTTTTATCAAGTGTAATCCAGGATATTCCAAAAGAAATTGAAGGCATTGATAAAATAGAAATATTGGTTATTAATGATGGTTCCACTGACAGGACTTTAGAAATAGCAGAGAAATCTGGAGCAAATTATATTATATCAAACAATAGCAATCAAGGATTAGCGATGACATTTAAAAAGGGAATAGAAGAATCTTTGCGGCGAGGGGCTGATATAATTGTTAATACTGATGCGGATTTTCAATATAATCAAAAAGAAATTCCTAAATTAATTAAACCGATATTAGAAAAAAAAGCCGAGATGGTTATTGGCAACAGGCAGGTTAGAACTTTAAAGCATATGAAATTCGGCAATAAATACGGGAATATGATTGGCAGTTTTTTAATGAGAGTGCTTTTAAAAAATAGAGTTACCGACGCCTCAAGCGGATTCCGCGCTTTTTCAAGACAGTGTGCTTTGAGATTAAATATCTTATCTGATCATACTTATACTCATGAAACAATTATCCAATGCACTTTGCAAAAGATGAGAATTATTGAGGTTCCGGTAGAATTTAGAAAAAGAGAAGAAGGAGAGTCAAAATTAGTAAGAAATATTTGGTCTCATCTTAAACATTCAGGAGCGGCAATTGTTAGAGTTTATCTGATGTACAGACCGCTTAAAACTTTTCTGAGTATAGGAATTATTATATTTTTCATTGGTTTATTTTTTGAAGGAAGATATTTGTGGTTTTATTTTCATGGACAAAACGGGGGGCATATTCAATCTTTATTGCTTGGAACAACTTTAATTATTGTCGGTTTCCAAATTGCGACAATGGGATTTTTGGCGGATTTAATAGATGCTAACCGCAGAATTAACGATGAAATTTTATATAAAATGAAGAAAAAAGAATGCGAGAAAAAGGAAAATTGATTTTATAAAAAAATTTAAAATGGAAGTTGAAATTTTATGTATATTTTTCTTGATGAATCATACAATTTAAGGGACAGAACAAAACCGCAATTTATCAGCGTTAATGGTTTTAAAACTACTGATATAAAACAAATTCACAAGCATTGGAAAATTTACCGCCGCAGATTTATTAGCAAAGCAAGAATCCACGCTACTGATAAAAGATTTGAATCGTTGCGAGAAAAATGCCTTAATCTTATTTATTTTTCTCAAGATACTTCTTTTATAACAGTTTTTCAAACCATTAGAGAAATTCCAGCGGATAAAGCAAGTTTTTATTATAAAAAAGATAAGTTAAATTTTGAAAAAGTTTATGAGGATTTAGTTAAAGCGCTTTTGGATAAATTAAATTTGCGAGAGTATAAAAAAGTTGTTATTAATATTGACAGCAGAAAACACAAAGAAGGAATGTTAGGAAAAAAGAAATTTCAAGAAAATGTTTTATTTTATCTTAACGAATGCTATCCAAATACAATTTTTTGTTTTAGAATTTTACCTTCTACTTCAAATATTTTATTAGAAATTGCTGATTTTATTTCTAATACTTTTTATAAATATTATATAGGACAGCGAATTAAGCTCTTGGAAAAATTAAAGGTGAAAACAATTCAAATAAAAAATCCCCTTGGAAAACCAAGAGGATAAGATGCCTTTCGGGATTTATTCTAAAGTCATCAGGATACTCCTGAAAGAGTGCCCTCGTTTAGACTTTACCCTAAGGACTTACTCTATTGTCATTATAGCAAGATCAAAAACCTTGTCAAGAGCTTCAAGAGCTTTTTGTGGAAAGTTAATTAGTCAAAAATACGGGGCTTTAAGAATTTTACGAACTTTTGACTTTAAGGACATTGAACTTTTCTGACTTTTTAATTCTTCGATTTAATAAAATCAACCACATTAGAAATAAATTTCTAACCGGGCAAGGAAAAAAGAATGCGAGAAAAAATGAAGAAAATGAAATTTATTCCTCTCTGGAAATGGCTGTTGGAATCAGAAATCATTCCCTGATTTTACTTTAAGTTAAACTATAATTAAAGTGTAGTTGTAGTTGGCGAAAAGTTAAAAATATAAATGAAATCAAACTGGAAAATTAGACTGGAAAATTAGAGATTTGATACAATTTGAATTTAGTTTATGTATATTTATCTTGACGAATCTTATAATCTAAAAGACAGAAAGAAAAAACAGTTTATCAGTATCAACGGCTTTGCGGTTTTAGATGAAAGAAGTTTGTTTAAAAAATGGAAAGAGTGCCGTTATCCTTTTGCCGGAAGACGCCGCATCCACGCCAAAGATTCTGCTTTTAACGATTTAAGATTAAAAACTCTAAAACTTATCGGACGGCCTGATTTAACTTTATTAAGTGTTTTCCAAATTGTCCAAGAGATCCCTTTTGAAAAAGAAAAAGGTTATTTTCGCAAAGATAAATTAAATTTTGACAAAATCTATTTTGATTTGCTTAAAATATTGTTTGGCAAATTAAAATTAGAAGAATATAAAAGCGTAAAAATTATAGTGGATAGCAGAAAACATAAAGGCGGACTCTTGGCCAAAGAAACATTTAAAAAAGAAATTAAAATTTTTCTAAAAGAAAAATATCCTAAAACAAAAACCGAGTTTAAAATCCAACCTTCAACAACTGATATTTTGCTTGAATTTGCTGATTTTATATCCAATATTTTTTATCGCGCTTATATCAAAGACGATGAAAAGTTTTTTGAAAATCTAAAATTTAAGATGGTCCAAATAAAAAATCCGCTGAAATAGCGGATAGAAGCCTTTTGGGACTGTTCTGGTTTCGTTGGGATATTCCTAAAATGAGAATGCCCTCCGCCAGACTTTACCCTAAGGACTTACTCTATTGTTATTATAGCAAGATCAAAAACCTTGTCAAGAGCTTCAAGAGCTTTTTGTGGAAAGTTAATTAGTCAAAAATACGGGGCTTTAAGAATTTTACGAACTTTTGACTTTAAGGACATTGAACTTTTCTGACTTTTTAATTCTTCGATTTAATAAAATCAACCACATTAGAAATAAATTTCTAACCGGGCAAGGAAAAAAGAATGCGAGAAAAAATGAAGAAAATGAAATTTATTCTTCTTTGGAAACGGCTGGTGGAATAAAACAGGAGAAAAATTTCCTTCTAACTTTATCCTATTAAATAATTTCATATCTAATCTAATGGAGTCAAGGAAAAAGAGTATGAAGATAACTTTTATTGGAACACTTCCACCAATAAAAGGGATAAGCGAATATTGTATTGAACAAGCGAATAGTTTATCTAAAAAAATAAAGATAGATTTCATCAACTTTAAATCAATTTATCCTGAGTTTTTATATCCTGGCGGTTCCACTAAAGAGAAAAATGGAACTTTTAAAATTGAAGAGAACGAGAATCTAAAAATTAAAAATCTGCTTACCTGGTATAATCCATTTTCTTGGATTTGGGCGGGATTAACCGCCAGAGGAGAAATTGTCCATTTTCATTGGTGGACCTTTTATTTATTTCCGGTCTTTTTCACAATCGTTCTTTTTAGTAAAATTAGAGGAAAAAAAATTGTATGTACCGCTCATAATGTTTTAAGCCATACAACAAGCGGAATTGACAAAATTTTAACTCATTTGATGTTTAAATTATCACATCACATAATTGTCCATTCAGAGATAAATAAAAGACAACTCAAAGAAGTTTTCAAAATAAAAGATGAAAAAATTTCGGTTATTCCTTACGGTGTCCTTAATTTTTATAAAAAAGAAGAGATAGCCAAAGAGGAGGCGCGGAAAGAATTAAATTTAGAAAATCGAGATAAGTTGATTTTATATTTTGGAAGTATTAGAAGATATAAAGGGGCGGATATTCTAATCAGAGCCTTCGCTAAAGTTAGGCAGGAAATTTCTAATTCAAAACTTATTATTGCGGGCAAAAACTGGATTGATTGGCAGCCTTTTCAAGAGTTGATTGATAAACATGGCCTTAATAAAGATATAATTCTTCGCTTAAATTATATTTCTACCCCGGAAATCCCTTATTATTTTTCCGCTTGCGATTTAGTGGTTTTGCCGTATTCGCATTTTGAATCGCAAAGTGGTCCGGGAAATGTGGCTTTAGCTTTTGGGAAAGCAATGGTAGTGAGCAATGTAGGAGGACTTCCTGATTTAGTAAAAAATAAAGATGTGATTGTTCCATCCTGTGATGATGATAGGTTAGCTAAAGCAATAATTAAAGTTTTGAGAGACGATGATTTTAGAGAAAAACTGGAAAATAATTCAAAAGAATTAGCCCAGAAATATTCCTGGAACAAAATCGCCGAGAAAACTGTCAGTTTATATCAAAAAATAATATGAAACAACCTTTGGTTTATATAATTTTAATTAATTGGAATGGATTAGTCGATACTTTAGAATGCTTAGAATCATTAAAAAATATAAACTATAAAAATTATAAAATTATTGTTGTTGATAATGGCTCAAAAGGTAATCAAGCTGATGTAATCAAGTATAATTTTCAAAATATAGAGTTAATAGAAAATGAAGAAAATAAAGGTTTTGTAATTGCCAATAATCAAGGGATAGAATTGGCTATTAAAAACAATGCGGATTATATTCTTTTGTTAAATAATGATACAGTGGTAGAAAGAAATTTTTTAAACATTCTTATCGATTATGGAGAAAAAAATAAAGAAGCAGGAATTCTAAGTCCTAAAATATTATATTACAATTCGGATAAAATCTGGTCGATGGGAGGGAAGATTAGTTATTTAAGTGGCCTTTCAATAATGATTGGAAAAGGAAAAGATTCTCAGAAATATAATAGAATAATAGAACCCAATTTTATAACAGGATGTGCAATGTTAATAAAAAGAGAAGTTATAAACAAAATTGGTCTCCTTGACCCACTTTATTTTGCCTATTACGAAGATAGTGATTGTTGTTTTAGAGCTAAAAAAGCCGGATATGAAATTAGAATAATCCCGGAGAGTGTAATTTGGCATAAAAAATCAGCTAGTGCTGGAATTAGAGGCTCAAACAAAATTACTCCAATGCAAGCTTATCTTTGGGCAAGAAACGGAATTATTTTTGGAAGGAAAAATTTAATAGGAACGCAAAAAGCCACCTTTTTGTTTGGCCAATTCACTTTTAAACTACTTTTTAGTTTAATAAATTGTCAAAATATTAAAGCAGTTAAGAAATATTTTAAGGGATTATATGACGGAGTCAGATATTATTAAATATGCCGTGGCTCAACGTAAGCAAAAAAGATGGATTTAACTTTTTCTTACAACATATTGACTATTTTTACATCGATGTTGGGTGGTTTTTTATTATATCCCCTTTTACAAATTAGGACGCTAAAAACCGTTTTTAAGAGAATTCTGTATATTCTGTTTTTAAGTATTTTTTTGACCTCTCTTTTGAGCCTTGTTCTTTATTACCTTGGGATATTTAGATTAGCAAATCTATTTTTTTCTTTTTTGTTGGTTAATATACTATTAATTATTGTAATCCGACTGCAAAGAAAGGACATTTTTAGTTTATTCAAAGATTATAGCAGTTTGCTAGATTTAGCGGACTTAGGTTTTCTTTTTATAATTGTCTTTTTGTTAATAATCTTATCTTTTTATTCTCAGTTCGGGATTATTTCCGGGAATGATTCATTTAACCATCTTTTAAAAGCCTATCGAATTGATGGTTTTTTGAATCTAGAACTTCCAGAAGGACAAAATCTTTTTAAATTGCCTTTTACTATTAAAAACTCTTTACCTCTTTTTCCTCTATGGATTGCTTTGATTCTCAGTATGTTTGGTCTTAAAGCAGTGTTTTTATTGAACTCTTTTTTTCTAGTTGTTGCACTGGGTGTGATCTATCTGTTTGCTTATATAAATTTTAACGAAAGAATTGCCTTAATTGCTTCTATCCTTTTAGCTTTTAATCTGGGTGAAATTTTTACTGCTAAAATTTTACTCAGGGAAATCCTTAGCCAACTTTTAATCTTCGGTTTTTTATTGCTTTTTTCAGTAGCAAATTCGACAAGAAAGTTTTCTTTTTTATTTACTGCTTTACTTTGTCTCTTTTTATCGTTTTTTACAAGACCGGAGTTTTTATTAATCGTTCCCCTACTTTTTATTTTTTTGATTTTAAACAACGTTGATTTCACTAGATTCATAAAACTCAAGTTTTCTATCTTTCTTTCTCTTTTAACTTGCCTTTTTATCTACCTTGGGTCTGTTTGTGGATATGGCCAATATAGCTCGCTTGCTTTCTATAAGTTTTTTATTTTAGATTTTTTGAAGAGATTTAAAGTATTCCCTGTACCCTTTTTTGTTATTGCTATTGCAATATTTGCAATGATAGTTTTTGTTTTAAGAAAACAGCTATTGAGTTTTTGTAATCGTTTTGGTAAAGAAAATCTCGGCTTAATTCTCTCTTTATCTTTGTTCATTTTTGCTTATTTCGTCAGACCTATATATTTCTATAGCAGTCCATTTTTTAGTTCTGACGTAAGAGATATAATAAGGGCAAATCAGCCTAATTTTGATCTTATTAGTCTAGAGCGGCTTGGTTATTTCCTGCCAGTTATAATTATTTTCTTAGCTATCTTAGGCGCTTTTGCTTTTTTAAAAACAAAAAAGAGTATTTCACTTCCGATACAAGTTTTTCTAGTATCTAGCTTTGTTTATTCTTGTCTTTTTTTAATAGATCCCTTCCACGATCTAAATATTAGATTTTGGATTAGACGCTTCGTCCCCATTATTATTCCTGGGATACTGATCTTTTTTGCGGTTGGTATTAAGTTTTTAAATTTTGGCAATAGAACTAAACAAATAGTTTTGACTTTGGTGTTAGTTATTTGTGCCTCGATTTTTTTTCCTTCTTCTATAATTCAAGAATATGATTCATTATTTGGCAGCTTAAAGGATTTTAGTAATAAATTTGATAGAGAAGATGTTTTATTATTTTACTATCCGGAAGACTTAAGATGTGATTACAAAATAGCAGGGGCCTTAAGGATGTTGTTTGGTAAAAGAGTATTTGTAACAGACAAAATTGATGACGAGATAGTGGCGGAAATTAAAAATTTAATTGGAGAGCAAAATTCCCTCTATCTAATTAGCTTCCAAAATTTCAAATCCTATCAATTTGGGCAAGAAGCGGTACTTTACAAAGACACAATTGATTTCCAGAGATTAGAGTGGACTTTTTTTAAAGTGCCTGAGAGATCAATCAAAATTAACATTCCGCTTTATCTATACAAAATATGACAAGTTAAATTTTTTTCAGTAATGCTTTTCTGGTTCCTTTTAAGTAATAATAACCCACTATTATTTTGTAGACCCTCGGCGGAATTAACCCATCGGGAATTGGCTTCAGGATTAAAATTATGGGCGATAAGAGAGGTAATAGATGGAGGGTTATTTTTGAAGGATAGTATAAATAATTTTTTAGGTCAGGATACTTTTTGATGATTCTTACTAAGTTCTGTCCTGCTTGGTATTTATTTTCACAAAAATTAGCTAAAGAGTATTTGTGTATATGTACCCCCTTGGCATTTTTATTTATGAATGTTTTTACTCCTTTTTTGAAAAGTCTATATCCTAAATCCAGGTCTTCGTACCCATAGAGAGAGAAAGACTCATCAAAACATTCTTCTCCTAATACATTTCTTGAAATTGATAGATTTGCAGTAGTATGAAAAAAGGGTTTTTTCAGCGAATCAGCGGATTTAACAAACGTACCACTACTAATATATTTTATGAAATTACTTTCTAAAAATTCTTTAGGCATTTCAATTGGCCCTACTGTGATTTGATCATATTTTTTATAGTATTTGACATGTTCGGAGATAAACTGTTCGTTGACGAGAATGTCATCGTCTAAAAAGATAATTAATTTTCCCCTTGATATATCAATCCCAAGGTTTTTAGCAACTGCCCTCCCCTTGTGTTTTTGGTAGACATAAGCTAAATTCTTATATTCTTTTCGCAGATTAGTAACTAGCTTCTGTGTGTTGTCTTTTGAACCGTCATCGACAACAATAATTTCATAAAGAGATTTTGGAAAATTTTGTCTTAACACTCTTGTTAATGTTTTGTATAATAAAAGTGATCTGTTAAATGTTGGTATAATAATACTTATTTGGATCATTTGTAACAATAATGAAGAAAAATAAAATGAATGTTTTAATAGTCGGCGGCGCTTTTTCCGTTAACAAAGGAGCTGTTGCGATGAGCAAGGTTGTATTTAGTGGTCTGAGAGATAGGTACAAAAACGCTCACTTTATATTTGCAACACCCTTTCCAAAATTAGATAGAAAGTATTGTGATAGAAATAACATCACGATTATAGAACGTAAAAGTCAACCCCTTAAGTCTTTTTATGAAGCGTTCTTGGCTTTGTTTGTTTTTATTTTAGGTAAAATAGGTTTAAAAGTCAATGTAGCGAGCATAACCAAAGACCAAATTCTCGCTACTATTCAGAATGCCAGTGTTGTCGTAGATATTTCTGGAGATATAATTAGCGATGATTACGGGAAAAGAACCTCTATAGGTGCCTTATTAAGTATAGCTATATGTAAAATGCTAGGTAAGAAATACATAATTTTCCCCCAATCGATAGGGCCATTTAGCGGAATTTCTGCTGTTTTCGCAAGGGTTATTTTGTCTAAAGTAGACCTAATTATGGCGAGAGAAAAAATAACATACAAAATATTAGAGAACCTTGGTGTGAAAAACTGCAAGCTTGTTCCGGATTTAGCGTTCCTCTTAGAGTCTAAAATTCCTATGGAAGTAGAAAAAATAACAAAGCCAGGGAATAAGAGAATTGTTGGAGTGAATTTAAATTACTTGATTGATAAAAGAGATAAAGAAAGTAAAAATGCCTACTTCGAAAAAAAGGTTGAATTAATTAGTTACATTAAAAAACATTATCACCCAATTCTATTTTTTATACCTCATGTTATCAATCCCCTAAGTGGAGAAGATGATATCAGGCTGATTAAAGAGATAAAAAAACTGCATTTAAAAGATGTTTTTTATTTTGACCAGCGGGATTATTCAGTAGAAGAAATCAAAGGGATAATTGGCAAGTGTGATATTTTTATAGGATCAAGAATGCATTCGAATATTTCTTCTATTTCACAAAATGTACCTACTCTAGCAATTGGTTATAGTCATAAATATTTTGGAATAATGGAGTTAATGGGAATGAGAAAATATGTGATAGACTATCGTCATTTTAAGGTACAAGACGCGATTAACAAATTTAATTCCTTATGGAAGAACCAACTTAAAATCCGAGAAGGACTACAAAAGAAAAACAAAAAGATAAAACAACTCGCCGTGAAAAGTTTCGATTATTTCGGAAAAGTAGTTAATTGCTCTTTCTAGCTTTATATTGTTGACTTATGAGAGAAGTCTATGGAAAATTTCGATGTGTAAGATTTATTCTTACTAGAAATTTACGAGCGTGAGAAAGCATTTTGCTTTTGAGTATTCTGGATATGTCTCTTAAATTTGGATTTAAAAATTTGATATTATAAAAGGGGTTGTTTTTACTAAATAGTTTTCTGATTCTTATTCTAATAGGAACTTCTATCTTTTTATAATCTAAGACCCCTCTTTGTGATAAAATAACTTTATAAGTTACGGTTTTTTTAAAATTTAATCTATTTTCTCTTTTCATAAATTCTAAGATTTGTCTCGAGATAGGAGATCTTATGATAATAATTGACGTTCCTGTCCTATCTTTTAAAAACTCAGGCAACCAGGCATCACCGCAAGAAATATCGGCTAACTCTGCTGTTGCATCAGTACATAATTTGCACCTTTTTGCTGTAAATTTTGGACTTCCTATTATTGACCAGTAATCTGAAATTAGGAAATCTTTATTTTTTGTTCTTATTTTCATTTTTCCGGGCCAACCTTCTCCACGATAATCTAATTTAAGTATCTTTTCTGGTCTAATTTTAAATTTTTCAAGAAGAACTTTAGTCGCACTAAAATTTGGTGTATGATTACAAAAAAGCCCAATATGCAAAATTATTCTCTTCTTTAATTCAGGAAGAACTTCCTCAGCTTTTCTGATGCCTTGTATATGACAAGGCAATCCAACAACTGCAATTTTTTCATTCTTTTTTGAGCTCAAAATTCCTTTTAAACCAACATTAACTGGCACTGGACAATATTTTGAACCTCTTCCAGAAATTATTTCTTTTTTTGTTTTTGCAATAAAGGGTTCTGGCTCTAAAGGATTATCCTTTTTCATCTTTGTTACTAAAGCTCCGTCAATAATATTTTTCTCAAGAAGATAAATTAATAATTGAGTTACAATACCTCCAGATGAGCAATCATGTCTTAGCCGTTCATTTGTAGAATAACCAGTGTAACACTGTAAATAGTTTCCAATTAGTTTATTTTCAGGTTCCTTACCAAAAATTGACAAATTAAGCTGTTTAAAATTGACAGATGCTCCTGGGCATGCTTTTAGACAAAGGCCACAGTGACGGCACTTCTTTTCGTCTATTTTTGGAAAATAAATGCCCCTTTTTTCATCTTTGACCATCCTGATAGCTCCGTAGGGGCATATCCCTGTGCAAGTTCCGCAACCCGTACATAATTCTTTTTTTACTACTTTATTGATAGTATTCATTTTAATATTGATAACTCTTTTCTAAAAAAATGATTATATAAACCTAATAATAGTAATTCTGTAAATAAAGTAGTTATTGCTGCACCAACAATGCCTAATATAGGAATAAAAATTAAGTTTGTTAAGATATTAAATACTGCGCAGGCTAAGGAAGAATATAATCTTACCCTTTGTTTATTCATAGCTGATAGAGTATTCCCAAATAAATAATTTGCAAATCTAAATGGCAAAATCAAAGCTATTATCTGGAGAGGAATTGCTGCTTTTAAATACTCTAACCCATATATCAAGTAAATAATCTGTTTTGAGAAAATTATTAAGATTATTGTAAAGGAAGTTCCCAAAACAACAAATTTATTTAAAACATTTTTTGATAATCTCTTAAATAGACTTGTATTTTTATTGTAAAGAATAGATAAATTAGGGAAAACAGCACTTATTATTATTCCAGGTAATATTAGCAAGATTGTTACTAATCTAAATACAGCAGAATATAGTCCAACCTCTAAGTCTGTTCTCATTAAAGAAAGCATAATTATATCTATTTGAAAATAGATAATTGCAAATACTCCAAACAAAGCGAATGGCCATGCTTCTTTCAATAATTCTTTCCAAAAACCAAAATCAATTTCGGCCCAGAATTTGGTGAAGTTTTTTTGGACGAGAATTAAAGTAAGAACAAAAGCAATTAAACCTGCTACAATATAAGAAGAAATTAAGAGTTTTATCCCCAAATTTTTCCATAAAATAGATCCGGCAATCAAGAAAAGTAGGATAGAATAAGCAATTTTTGAAAGGGCTTCATACTGCATTTTTTCAAAGGCGCGGAAAATTGACTGGAAAAATTGAGTAAAACTTTGGATAACAACCCAAATTCCTGTTAAATAAACAAGGGATTTTATTTCTGGAGTTTTGCCTAAGAATTGGATAACTGTAATAATTAAGACAAAAGTTATTATTCCTAAAATTAATTTGATTACAGCAATATTGTCTATGTATTTTCTTGCCAGAGATTTATCTCTGGCAACTTCTCTAATTGTTAAAGTGCTTAAGCCAAAGTCGGCAATAACAGCAAATAGAGCAACAAAAGTAAAGGCAAAAGAGAATTTTCCATAACCAGCCGCGCCCAGATATCGAGCGATCAGAATAGTCAAAAAAAACATCAAGCCCTTAGAAATTCCCTCGGCAAGCATCAGCCAGAAAGTATTTTTAAAAATTGTTTGTTTGGTTCCTTTGTTTTCAAAAAGCAAAGATTTAATATCTATAAAATTTTTGATTTTCATTAATCTTATTATAGTGTTTTTTAGCATTTAAGACAAATTCCTGTTTTTAACGAATTTGCGCGAGTTATGAATGCACGAATTAAAAATACGGAAAATAAAAATAGGATAAATGTTTTCGTCAACTTGACAAAAATTAAGGCAGATATCTAATTCTATTAGTTATAAAATTTACTAATTTATTGGAATGACCTATTTTGAGCAGAAATTGACAAAGAAATAAAGTTTGGTAAACTGGAAATAAGAGAAACTCTTACTAACATATCACATTATGAGAAAAGGATAATTAGTAGAAGAAAAACAGAAACAATGGGCAAAGAAAAACCTTAAAAAGATTTATTGTTTTTAATGAAGGCTTGGAATTAATAAATAACGAATAATATGCGAATAAAAATAATATATTAAAATAGAGAAGAGGTTAATTTGATAAATGGCTATAGTTGGATATATAATAAAAATATGTTCAATGGTGTAAATCAAAAATTATTAGAAAAAAATATCAGGTTAATTATTATCGTTGTTCCGATTGTAATCGCGGCGGGTTTAATTTACAAATTTTTTGCCCCGTTTGGCGCAGAAGTAAAATACACCTATTCTTTAAAGAACAATCCGGAAATAATGTCGGATTTAAAGCCGATTGAGGAAGTTAGTTTTCTTGTTAAAGAGGGAAATAATTATTTGCAAATTCCAGAGTTTGTAATGAGAAACAATAAAGTGCAATTTAGCCTAAAGTTGCCGACGAAAGAAGTAAAACAGGCAAATGTTAAAATGAGATTTAAGAGCGATAACAATGAATTGAAAGTCGGATTGAGAAGCAATCCTAAAGAAAATTTTCAATATAAAATTTTAGACAATAAAATTTTAAGTGATTTGAATTGGGATAAAATTCAGGAAGGGAATTTAGCTTTTTGGCAAAAATATAAAAATTATGAAAACATTCAGGAATTGATTGATCGTCCATCAAAAGATCAAGTTATTGCCCAATATCTGTATAACATCAATGATAATTTCAAAATAAAAGATTATCAAAAATCTGATGAAGAATTTGTAATTGATTCTCCTTTAAGAGGAGGCCATACTTTTTATACTTATATCAAAAATGAGGTATTAGATTTTACTATTGAAAAACAGGATATGAATGCTTATGAAGGCAAGGATGAATTAGAGATAAATGTTTTTAAAGGAAGAGAAAAAATCTATAGTTTAACAATAGAAGACGATGGAATCGTTGATAAAAGCGGAAATAAAAAACAACCCCAGATTGCCCATATTGAAATTCCGGATTTAAAAGAAGGTGTTTATAAGATACAATTACTTTATAAAGGGACAGGCGGCGACACTTTAATTACAAAAATTTCCACCAAGCAGCATTTATTGGTTTTTGAAAAAAAGATGTTTATTCTGGGCGATGAGCCAAGTACTATTTGGACTAATAGTAAAGAAATAAATGCACAAACTTATCATTCTCAATCTTGCCAAACTCTGAAAATTAATGATGCTCAAGATTTGGAAATTAAAGAAAGGGCTAAAACCTTTACTGCCGCAATGGATAAAGATTTGAATAAAATTTATATCCCTAAAAATGATGTGGTTATTACTTCTGACGGCTATTTTTCTTTTTCTCCAGAATCATTTTTCAATCCAAAGCCATATAATACTATAGAATTTCACAATGATATTGATTTAGAAACTGTTGATTATATCATCGCCGATTATACTGAACCGAAAAATATTAATAACTGGCTGGAAAACGAAGTAAGTTTTGATATTTCAGATATGGAAATTGTTGATAATACTTTGCGTTTTGTTTTGGAAGCGCCGGGACTGAAAGCGGATAACGGTGAGATAATTATTGATTTTTTGGAAATTACCTTAATGAAGTAAAACGAATTAACGTTGATTAATAAGAATAAAGACGGTTTATATAATTATAGTATAAACCGTTTTAAATATTTTACATTATAGTAAAAAAACTGAAACTGAATTTCATAATGTTAAAATGATGTATATGTCCTAAAAGAGTTTTAAGAAAAACAAAACCTAAAAAATATTTCCTAAATTTTTACGTTTTTTTTACTTCTAAGCAGAGAGAATTCCTTTAGAGGAAATGAGATTTTAAGGAAGTGGATTTGAAACAATTAGAAAAAATTAAGAAAATTGTTAAAGAAAATTTTTTGACCGAAATATCTTAAATCTATGTTGAACTATTGACAATTAATAATAACTCAATTATTATTAAAAAAGAGTTAATAATAATCAAATTAAAATGAAAGAAAAAGAAGAAAAACAATATTTTTCTCGAGTTGTCTTAGAAAAACTGAAAAAATGGATAGACAGAAGAGAAATTTTCGCTATTAAGGGGCCTCGTCAATCCGGCAAAACCACTCTTTTAAAGATGCTTAGAGATTGGTTAATTAAACAAAAAGGGATAAAGCCGGAAAATATAATTTTTATCACTTTTGAGGATAGAGATATTTTAGAAAAGTTTTCTTTAGATCCAAAAGAATATGTCAGAAGTTTTACCGGCAAGAAAAGTGGTGAAAGATTTTATTTTTTTATTGACGAATTCCATTATCTGAAAAACGGAGGACAGATATTAAAACTTTTGTATGATATTTTTGAAAATGTAAAATTTGTTGTCACCGGCTCATCTTCTTTGGAACTTACCGG
>Ga0190359_1000142_pt1 | contig 45778 bp, 36 predicted proteins | sample 48721823_MG_FD_161269 | JGI IMG/M metagenome (GOLD analysis project Ga0190359, IMG submission 161269) | Hydrothermal vent microbial mat bacterial communities from Southern Trench, Guaymas Basin, Mexico - 4872-18-2-3_MG | ecosystem: Environmental > Aquatic > Marine > Hydrothermal vents >...
TTTCGTGTTGAGCCACCGGTGAGTGGTATTTATCTGGCTTATATCAGAATTGATGCGTATCACTTCACTAAAAAAATCTTAATTGTCAGGAATCAGTGATTCTTCCGGTAATGTTGAATAAACGGAACAATCTGATCTACTGTCAGGTTTTTTGCAATGATCTTTTGTTGTTTATTCAGGATATAGATTGTGGGGGTTGACCAGGCCTGGTAATTTTCTAATAAAGGGATCACCTTTTTAGGTGAATACACATTGATCCAGTTTAAATGATGATCCCGGATGAAACTGTCCCACGAAAGTGTGTCCTCACGGGTATTTACAGCAAGTACTTCCACACCATCTTGTTTTAATTCATCATAATAACTCCTTAATTTCGGAGTTGCTTCTTTACAAAACCCACAATCCGGTTCCCAGAAATATAAAATCAACAATTGTCCCTTGAATTGATCCAGTCTAACTGATTCTCCCCGGTTGTTTATCAGTCCGGGCAGCTCAGGAGCAGGTTGACCGATCAACAGAGGTTTTAACTCATTAACACGTTGAATGATGGTTTGCAGATTTTCGGATGTGATCCAGGGTGTTTTACCTTTTAGATAATAGTGCTCTGCCAGATAAACATATACTGCATCCATCCCCATTATTTTGGGTTCGGCATAATAATTAAACAGAAACTGAACCGTATATTGGTAAACATCAGGGTTTTGTTCTGATTGCTTAATGATTTTTTTAAGATCGTTAATAACCGAATCGGGATCCGGTAAAGCAACTTTGGCACAATACTGATTCAGTTTGTTCCGGATCAGCGGAGTGCGTAACAGACGTTGGTCTGCGAAATCAATATTGTCAAAAAAATGATGCCGGTAATAGAGGTATTTTTCATTCTGTGTCAGATTAACCGGAATCTGAACGGGATAGAGTCCTTTTACAAATTTACCGGCCACTCCGTTTCCCAAACGGTTTATGGTTTCTTTCCAGAATATCGTATCTATCTGCTTGTGTGAAAGGTGCTTTTGCCAGTTCTGAAAAATGGTATTGGTTTCAGATCCATCAAAAGAGATACTGTCTATAAGATGATCTGCAGAGGTATGGATTGAGAATTGCTGATCCGCATCCATAAAAAACTCAATATATTTTTTAGATGGCAGTACGATTTGGTACATACCCTGCGGCAAGGGGTTGATGTCTTTAAAAACACCACATTCACCCGGTTTGATACGAATGGTATCATCCACGAAAAAGCGATTACCCATGCGATGAGAAAGCATCAATTGGGTATCCCGGATATGGGAAATACAGATTTTAACCTCATATCCGTCGGCCTTAAGGGAATAATTCCCTGAGAATACCAGTACAAGAAAAAAGATAAAATACTTCAAGACTCTGTTCATGCGTTTTATTTCGGACAAAGATACAGAATGCCTACTTTTGATGAAATTAAGATGGGATGTTATCCATATTGATTCCGGTATACCGTTTTGATTATCATTCATTGCTGGATGAACTGGTGATCCAATGCCGTAATTTGCAGATTGATTTTGAGATCCTTGTAGGTGATGATTCGGGGTACCCGGATAATCAGAATCCGTTGATCCAAAATGAAGTTGAGGGTCAGGTAAAAATATTCAAAAGAACAAAACCGCTTGGCAGAAGTGCAAACCGCAATGACCTGGCTTCAAGAGCCTGTTACCGTTATTTGCTTTTCATTGACGGAGATGCCGGTATGGTAGATAAGGGTTATGTTAAGCGGTATCTTGATGCTGCACGGCCGGGTGCTGAGGTGATTTGCGGCGGAACGCAATATGCATCATATAAACCTGATGAAAAAGATCTCGTTTTGCGGTGGAAATACGGCTCGCATCGTGAGGCGATCCCGGCTGCCAAACGAAAAAGAAATCCTTATCGATCTTTTTCAAGCTTTAATTTTATGATCGCTCGTGAACTGTTTTTATCCGTAAAATTTAATGAAGAAGTGGTCCGCTACGGACACGAGGACACATTATTTGGCCTTGCACTGAAAGATCGAGGGGTGGCAATAGTACATATAGAAAATGCGTTGGAACATCTTGGTTTGGAACCAGCTAATCTTTTCCTGATGAAATCGCATGAAGCCATAGAAAATCTTCTTGAACTTTATCGAAATGGTACATTGAACCGAAAAGCTCTCAGGGAAATCGGCCTTTTACATACTTATGAAAAGGTAAGGAAATTCAGATTACAGGGGTTATTACGCTGGTTTTACCGCCACTCATCCGACAGGGTTATCAGGAATCTTCAGTCACGGCATCCCTGTTTGCTGTGGTTCGACTGGTACAAGCTGGGATACCTGTTAACCATTGGGTAATCTTTATTACCTTTGCGCTTTGATTTTCAGACCATGAGTATTGAGTTAAAAATTGCTGATTTCGCTCTGAAAGGGATACAGCATCTGTATGGATTACAAGCAGATCCGGCCCAGATCAGTGTGCAAAAAACAAGGAAAGATCAGAGTGGGGATTTCACATTGGTGGTTTTCCCATTGCTGAGATACAGTCGCCGGTCACCGGAAGAAACAGGGCACTCTCTGGGTGAATATCTTATTTCCCGGATGCCTGAGATCGGTAAATATGAGGTGGTTAAAGGATTCTTGAATCTCGTAATGAACGATTCGTGGTGGACAGGTTTTTTTGCTGAAATTCAGCATAATGAAAATTACGGACATGTAACGTTAACTTCTGATGCACCACATATCTTGGTAGAGTTTTCATCTCCAAATACCAACAAACCGTTGCATTTGGGTCATATTCGTAATAACCTGTTGGGCCATTCGGTATCCCAGATACTGAAAGCTGCCGGTCACCGCGTTACCATGGTTAACCTGGTTAATGACCGGGGAATCCATATTTGCAAATCAATGTTGAGCTGGCAAAAATGGGGAGAGGGTATTACACCTGAAAAAGCACATGTGAAAGGTGATCGTTTGGTTGGAGATTTCTACGTGCGTTTTGATCTGGAGTATAAGAAACAGGTTACAAAACTTATAGAACAGGGAATTGACGAAGAGCAGGCTGCAGCACAAGCTCCGCTACTACTCGAAGCGCAGCAAATGTTACGTAAATGGGAAGAACATGATCCTGAAGTTCTCCGTTTATGGGAAATGATGAATGAATGGGTCTGTCGCGGATTTGAAGAAACCTATCGGAATCTGGGGATCAAATTTGATAAAATCTATTATGAATCCCAGACTTACAAACTGGGGAAGCAACTTGTTTCAGATGCTTTAGAAAAAGGCATACTGTATCAAGAGGAGGATGGTTCGGTATGGGCAGATTTAACTGATGAAGGACTGGATCAAAAATTGTTATTAAGGGCTGACGGAACAAGTGTTTATATGACTCAGGATTTGGGTACTGCTCACCAGAGATATAAGGAATATTCATTTGATCGCCATGTGTATGTTGTAGGTAATGAACAAAATTACCACTTCAAAGTTCTTGGTTTGATACTGAAAAAAATGGGATTCCCCTGGTATAACCGCTTGTATCATCTCTCCTATGGTATGGTAGAATTGCCAGAGGGAAAAATGAAATCAAGAGAGGGTAAGGTGGTGGATGCGGATGACCTGATACAAGAGATGTACTACACGGCTAAAGAGATATCTGAACGACTGGGGAAAATGGATACGGTCCCTGAAGAAAAACGACAGGTCAATTATCCGCGCATTGCCATGGGAGCATTGAAATACTACATTTTAAAGGTTGATCCTCAGAAAACCATGTTGTTCAATCCTGAAGAATCCATAGACTTCAATGGCAATACAGGGCCGTTTATTCAATATACTTACGTTAGAATAAGATCTGTAGAGCGAAAGGCGAAGGATTCAGGTATCCGTCTTGATGAAATTGACTGGAGCAGGGAAATTAAGCCGGGTGAATATGAAAAACAACTCATTAAGAGAATTCATCAATATCCGGGAGTGCTGAAAGAAGCCGCACGTGCATTTTCACCGGCTCTGATTGCAAACTACTTATACGAATTGGTTAAAGAATACAATCAATTTTACCAGTTTGAAACCATATTAAAAGAGCAGGATAAGAATAAAAGAAATTTCAGGTTGAGATTATCCTCTTTTGTGGCCAGGCATCTGGCGGAAGGCATGAATTTATTAGGCATTGAAATGCCTGAAAGGATGTAAACTGAAAGTAAGATATGTTTGAAAATCTAAGTGAAAAACTGGAGCGCTCCTTTAAACTATTAAAGGGGCAAGGCAGAATCACAGAAGTGAATGTAGCCGAAACTCTTAAAGAGGTTAGACGGGCTTTGCTGGATGCAGACGTGAACTATAAGATTGCTAAGGAGTTTACTAATTCTGTAAAAGAAAAAGCACTGGGTCAGGAGGTACTGAAATCAGTTCAGCCTGGTCAGATGATGATCAAAATTGTTCATGATGAGCTGACCGGTTTAATGGGGGGCAAACAGGAAGACCTTAATTTGAAAGGTAATCCTGCGGTTATTTTGATCTCCGGTTTGCAGGGTTCAGGTAAAACTACATTCAGTGGTAAACTGGGTAATTATCTTCATAAGAAACGGGGTAAAAATCCGCTTTTAATTGCCGGAGACGTGTATCGTCCGGCAGCTATTGAACAATTACAAGTAATTGGAGAACAGGCAGATATCGCTGTATATACCGAAGAGGGATTAAAAGATCCGGTAGCTCTTGCTAAAAACGGTATCCGGCATGCACGGAAACATGGATTTGACCTCGTCATTATTGATACCGCCGGTCGGCTGGCTATTGATGAGGAGATGATGAAAGAGATCACCGCAATAAAAAAAGCGGTGGATCCTGAAGAAACTCTGTTTGTTGTCGATGCCATGACCGGCCAGGATGCGGTAAACACGGCAAAGGAATTTAATGAAAGGCTCGATTTTAACGGGGTAGTCCTGACCAAGTTAGATGGAGATACCAGGGGCGGTGCAGCATTAACTATTAAGGCAGTAGTTAATAAGCCGGTTAAATTTATTGGTACCGGTGAACAACTGGATGCCCTGGACATCTTCTATCCTGAACGGATGGCTGACCGGATACTGGGTATGGGCGATATTGTGACTTTGGTTGAAAAAGCTCAGGAGCAATTTGATGAACAAGAGTCCAAGCGCATCAAAAGAAAACTGGCGAAAAACCAGTTTGATTTTAATGATTTTATAAAACAGATCCAGCAGATTAAAAAGATGGGTAATGTGAAAGATCTGGCAGGGATGATTCCGGGTATGAATAAACTGATGAAAAATGTAGACCTGGATGACGATTCATTCAAAGATATTGAAGCCATTATTTCGTCGATGACCCCTGAAGAGAGGGAGAATCCGAATATTATGAACGGGAGTCGCCGTAAAAGGATTGCGGGAGGAAGCGGTACAACCGTAGCAGATGTCAATAAACTGATTAAGCAGTTTGAAGAGACCCGGAAAATGATGAAAATGATGTCATCAGGTAAAAACCTGAATCGCATGATGGCCAACTTACCAAACCGACGCTAATCCCAAACCACTATGAAAATAATAGACGGAAAAACAGTTGCAAAGAAGAAAAAAACGCTGATTGCTGAAGAAGTTAACAGGCTAAGCCAATCAGGCTACCGTTCTCCTCATCTCGTGGCGGTTCTGGTTGGTGACGACCCCGCCAGTCTTACGTACGTGAACTTTAAAGTAAAAGATTGTGAAGAAGTTGGGTTTCAATCTACTTTTACACATCTGAAGACTCAAACCAGCGAAAACGAGCTGTTGGAGGTAATCGATGATTTAAACCGGGATCCCGGTGTGGACGGATTTATTGTCCAACTCCCGCTACCGGATCATATTGATGAACAAAAAATTATAGAATCAATCAGTCCTGACAAGGATGTGGATGGATTTACCCCGGTGAGCATGGGTCGTATGATACAGGGATTACCATCTTTTCTTCCGGCAACCCCTTACGGCATCATTCAATTACTGAGTGAGTATGAAGTAGAAACGGAAGGAAAATCTTGTGTGATCATTGGACGCAGTAATATTGTCGGCACCCCGTTATCTATTTTACTTTCACGAAAAACCAATCCGGGTAATTGTACGGTAACTTTGTGTCACAGCAGAACCGGAAATCTTGCGGAGATTACGCAACAGGCTGACATTCTGGTAGCGGCATTGGGTAGCCCGCGATTCTTAACAGGAGATATGGTTAAAAATGGTGCTGTGGTCATTGATGTGGGAACTACCAGAGTACCTTCTGAAAAAACAAAATCAGGCTGGAAATTATCCGGAGATGTTGATTTTGAATCAGTTGCTCCCAAATGTAGTTTGATTTCTCCTGTTCCCGGAGGAGTAGGGCCAATGACCCGCATTGCCCTGTTACAAAACACGCTTTCAGCTTTTAAGAATAAGCATGGTGTTTCATGAACCGGCTTGCTGGAGTAGGGGTACTGATACTGCTGTTGATGAATGCCATGAGCAGCCAGGTAGTAGCACAGATCCAAAGAGACACTTCAAAGGTTCAGCTTCATCCGGTTACGATTCGTGGTGATAAAAATTCTGTATTCTTTACGGAAAGTGGTCTGGTATTATATATTATTGATAGTAAAGAAATTACCTCATCACCCGCAACGCATCTGAATGATCTCCTAAACCAGATTCCCGGTTTGGATCTGCGGCAGAGAGGACCTGCCGGTATTCAGGCTGATTTGAATGTACGGGGATCCACTGCTGAACAGGTAGGTTTGTTGGTAAATGGAGTGGATGTCACAGATGCGCAAACCGGTCATTTTAATCTTGACCTGGCTATACCGCTTCAAATGATTGAACGGATTGAGGTTCTATCCGGAACTGCAGCACGATTGGCCGGACTGCCCATGATGGCCGGGGCTGTGAATATTATTACAAAAGACCCTCAAAAATCAGCACTCTTAGCAGGATATTCAACCGGATCTTTTAAATACCATGCTTTGCAGGGTGAAATTTCTTACCGGACAGGCATGTTTTCACAGTATTTAGGTGGTGAGTGGCAACAGGCAAACGGGTATATGAATAACACGGATTTTAAAAAGAGTTCACTTTTTTACCAAACTCGAATAGAAACTGATCATACAAAGATTCATTTTCAAGCCGGATGGGAACATAAAGCATTTGGTGCTAATGCTTTTTACACTCCTGTTTATCCCAATCAATTTGAAGAAATCAGCTCTTCATTTTCTTCTGTTCAGCTCCGGCACGAAGGCCGGATTACGATGAATGCGGATTTTGCATACCGCACACATACCGATCGTTTTGAATTGTTCAGGGATCAGGCACCGCAATGGTATAAGCACCATAATTATCATTTTACCCAAGCTGTAACAGCACATACAAATTTCAGATGGGAAAACCGGCTGGGACCTTTGAATGCAGGAATCCATTTTCGCCATGACTGGATATGGAGTACGGTTTTGGGAGAACCAACGGATAATGCAAAGCCGGTAGTTGAAGAAGCTGATATACTATATGATCACTTTGCCGGTAGATCACAGGGTGGATTCTCAACAAATCAACATGTACACCACGGACGGTGGTCACTTGATGCCGGCGTTACGATGAACTTATATCATAGTCAGAGATTCAGACTTCAATGGTTTCCGGGTATATCGTTTGAGTATCTTTTACATCCCAACTTCAGTTGGACAACACAATTTGAACGGTCATTCAGGTTACCCAACTTTACCGAGATGTATTATCAATCGCTTACTCATGAGGGCGATGCAGGGCTTCAACCCGAAGCCGGGTGGCAGTTTGAAACAGGGATCAGGAGAAATAACCGATTTGCAGGGTGGAAAGCAGTTACTTTTTACCGTTTTCAATCAGAAAGTCTTGACTGGATCAGATTGCCGGGTGAATCTGTATGGCATGCTGCTAATCTGGGTGAAATGAAAACATGGGGTGCAGAAGGCTCCTTTCTTCTACGTCTGAAGCAATTAGCCCCAAAAATGAATATTCCGTTGATTTTTCAGGGTGGCATTCAATATTTATACCAGATTAGTAATACCGGAAAATACGAATCAAAATACCTGCATGACTACCTGAAATTGAAATGGAATCTGCAAATGAGAAGTGAGCTGATCAGAGGTTTTCGTTTAACCGTTCAATTCAGGGGTCAGAAAAGAGCCGGCACTTATACGGATTACTCCATACCTGACGCACCGTTAACAGTTGTATATCCCTATTTTATACTGACGGATTTGAAATGCGCTAAAGTCTTTAAGTGGTTGACTTTCTTTGTTGAATGTACTAATTTAGAAAATGTGAGATATATTGACCTGGGTAATATTCCACAACCCGGGAGATGGTTGCGCGTGGGGATTGCGGTTTTTTCTTCTTATTTTTAGGAGCACTAAACCATAATAACTTATGAAAACCAGACTTTTCTTTCTTGCATTTCTTGTACTAATTGTATCTGTTTCGTGTCAACGTGCTCCACATGGTGCGGTGGGAGTACTTGGAAAGCATGGAATGGTGGTAAGCGCACATCCTGAAGCATCTGCGATAGGATTGCAAATATTGAAAAAGGGTGGAAATGCGGTAGATGCTGCATGTGCGGTTGGATTTGCTTTAAGTGTTTGTTATCCGGCTGCTGGCAATATTGGTGGCGGTGGATTTATGGTTATCAGAACAAGTCGGGGTGAAGTGAACACTTTAAATTACCGTGAAAAGGCTCCTTTGGCTTCAAGCAGGGATATGTATCTGGATGACCGGTCAAATGTTATTCCCGGTGCCAGTACCAATACGATCCTGGCAACCGGAGTGCCGGGGAGTGTAGCTGGTTTGGCCGAAGCACATGAGCGATACGGAAAATTAAATTGGAATGATTTGGTACAACCTGCAATTCATCTGGCACAAAAAGGCTTTCCCCTGACCGCACATCAGGCAGCTTATTTAAATAGTCTGAAAAAGGTTTTTATAAAGCGTAATAATGCTACACCTATTCCATTTGTTAAGGATGGCAAATGGCAAAAAGGGGATACGCTCAGGCAGCCTGATCTGGCTCACACACTCGAACTGATCAGAGATTATAAAAAAGACGGTTTTTATAAAGGAGTAACTGCAGAGAAAATAGTCTCTTTTATTCAAAACAACGGCGGATTGCTGACCATGCAGGATCTGTCGGATTACCAGGTACAGTGGCTTAAACCGATAAGTGGTACTTATCGTAATTATACTTTTTATTCTATGCCTCCTCCGTCAAGCGGAGGTATTGCGCTGTACCAGTTATTGAAAATGGCAGAGCCTTATCCCCTTAAAGATTCGGGTTGGAATCAGAAAGCTACGGTTCATTATTTGGCTGAGGTTGAAAAGAGAGTTTTTGCTGATCGAACCAGATTTCTTGGGGATCCTGATTTTATCGATATCCCGGTAGATAAATTACTTGATCCCGAATATATTACACGGAGAATCAAAGAAATACCCCTGGACCGTGCTTCAAAACCAGACGAAATAGAAGCAGGCAAATTCACTTATACAGAGCATACTGAAACCACTCATTACTCAATTACGGATACGTGGGGTAATGCTGTTGCCGTAACCACTACTCTTAACGGAGGTTATGGAAATAAAATGGTAGTAACCGGTGCCGGATTCTTTTTGAATAATGAGATGGATGATTTTAGTGTAAAACCCGGTGTGCCGAACATGTATGGTTTGATCGGTGGAGAAGCAAACGCTATTGCCCCGGGTAAGAGGATGCTCAGTTCGATGACTCCTACTATACTGACTAAAAATGAAAAATTGTTTATGGTTGTGGGAAGTCCGGGTGGTTCCACTATTATTACTTCTGTTTTTCAAACAATACTGGATGTGGTGGATTATGGAATGACCATGCAGGAGGCTGTATCGGCACCGCGTTTTCATCATCAATGGTTACCCGATTATATTCGGGCCGAACCTGAGGCATTTGACAGCACAACCGTCAGTGCTCTTCAATTAATGGGATATTCACTCAAAATAAGGGGCACTATTGGTCGTGTAGATGCGATCAGGGTTTGGCCTGATGGTACTTATGAGGGAGGGGCTGATCCCAGGGGGGATGACAGTGCTAAAGGATATTGAAATGTCAACAATCAAGCTGGGTACTGTTTATCACAGTCAATTTGATGAGATCCGTCGTGATGATCTGATGAAACGTCTTGTAACGCTATTGCCTGAACATCAGATAGTATGGTCAGAGACGGATATTCATGGACTCTTTTTCCTGAGCGGCGGTTCAGAACAGATGGCTGTAAATCGTTTGGGGAGTGACCGTCACGCTACACTATTGGCATTTGCAGAGGATAATGCTTTTGCAGCAGCAATGGAGACAAAGGCTTATCTGGACGACAGGGGTATCCCTTGTGATTTGTACAACCTTTCTGAACCGGCCGATTTGCTGAAATTAAAAAACCAGATTGATCTGCAGGAGCTTGTCAGGTCTTTTACGCATCAAACTATTGCTGTGGTAGGGCAGGAGTCTCCGTGGCTGATCCAGTCTACTCCTGAACCCGAATTACTGAAGCATCGTTTGGGATATCAATTGATCAGGATCCCCTGGGACAGCCTGCCACCAATTGATACCTTTCTTATTTCACCGGATTTCCTTGAAGCATATAAAGGTTTCGGAAATAAGGAATATGAGAATCACAGCAGGGTTCATACCCTGCTTACCGGCCTGATCCAGCAACATGAACTGGATGGTATCAGTGTGGATTGTTTTTCTTTGATCTCACAATACAAATTAACGGCCTGCTTAAGTTTGGCTCTGTTAAATCATAATAACTTTCCCGCTTCCTGTGAAGGGGATCTGATTAGCCTGGTCGGGATGATGCTCATCAAGCACCTTTTTAATGTAATGCCATGGATGGCTAATATTTCAGGAATATTTGAAGATTCCGTTGAATTGTCACATTGTACGGCACCGTTATCTTACCTGACGCAGTATGAAATTACCACCCATTTTGAATCGGATCTGGGACTGGCCATTCAGGGTCAATGGCCCCGTAGTGATTATACGCTGCTCAGACTGGATCCCCGTATGACGCAGGCTTTTGTATCTGAAGGAACCGTAATTGACCATACTCCCGCTCCTAATTCATGTCGCACCAGAGTGCGCATGAGTTTGCCGGCTAAAGATTTACTCCGGCTTAAAATGCACCCACTGGGTAATCATCATCTGATGATTCCCGGAAAGAAAAAAGAGTTGTTAATGAAAGCGCTGAGATTTCTGAACATTACTGAAGTAACTACTTGATGTTAAAGCGAATCATCAGATACTATTTCAGGATGAGGGGCTGGGAATTAGTCGGCCGTAAACCACCTGTTGAGAAATATATTATTATTGTATCTCCTCATACTTCAATGTTTGATTTTGTGATCGGATGGATGTTCTGTTATCTTTTTGGCATGAAAGTCAGTTATTTAATTAAAAAGGAGGTCTTCTTTTTCCCTTTAGGTCCCATACTCAGGTGGTTGGGTGGCATTCCGGTAGATCGCTCCAAGAACCGTCATTTGGCTGAGCAGATGGTGCGTTATTTTGATAAAAGAAAAGCTTTTGCACTGATCATTACACCCGAAGGAACACGAAAAAAAGTTACCAGGTTGAAAAGAGGTTTCTACCGGATCGCTGAACGTGCACGGGTACCTGTATATATGGGTTTTATTGATATGAAACATAAGAAACTGGGGGTGGGAGATGAATTTGTGATTACCGGAAATTTTGCTCATGATTTGATTCAGATAAAGACATTTTACCGTGGGATGCAGGGATTTCATCCTGAGCGGTTTGATGCAGAAGTATTAAAATAATGGGATATGAAACATTTCATTGAAAGAAAATTTGCACAGTTGCTGTTATGGATGAGTGGATGGAAACTCGAAGGGGCAGTGCCTGATTTACGTAAATGTGTGATCATTGGAGCTCCCCATACCAGTAACTGGGATTTCTTTTTCGGATTATTATATAAAATGTATTATGGGTTGAATATCCATTTTTTAATGAAAAAGGAACTTTTCAGATTCCCTTTGAATCTGTTCTTCAGGTTAATGCGGGGCATCCCGGTAGACCGAACCCAACATGACAATCTGGTAGAAAGACTGGGCAAAACCATGAAGAACTCTGATTCATTTTATCTGGCTATTGCACCTGAAGGCACCCGAAAAATGGTTAAAATCTGGAAACGTGGATTTTATCATATTGCTAAAAAAGCCGGAGTTCCGATTGTACTGGCCTATATGGATTACAATCGTCATGTAGTGGGAGTCGGTCCGGTTATATACACGAGCAATAATATTGAGCATGATATGGAAGTAATCTCTGCTTTTTATTCTTCTATTTCGGCAAAATTTCCTGACCGGTTCTGTTTACCGGTTTAAATTTTTTTATTAAATGGATGATGCATTGCATATCGCCTCTTTTCAGGCTGATCTTATTTGGGAGGATAAGAACCGGAACCTTAAAAATATAGATCGCTTTATTCATAAAATTGACGAACCTGTAGATCTGATTGTGCTGCCGGAGATGTTCTCAACCGGGTTTACTATGAATAGTGAAAAATTGGCTGAATCCGAAGCCGGTCCTACCGTTTCCTGGATGAGAGATCATGCGGTACGCATGAACTGTTGTATTACCGGCAGTCTGATTATCCGGGAGGAAGAACAGCTCTATAATCGCTTCATTGCCGTAACCGCATCAGGCATTATCGCCCGATATGATAAGCGTCATCTTTTCAGAATGGGCGAAGAACATCACTTTTATCAAAGAGGTGAGCAAAGGGTGATTTTTCAATTGGGAAGCTGGAATATTGCTCCGTTTATCTGCTATGACCTGAGATTTCCGGTGTGGATGCGTAATCACGGGGATTATGACCTGATACTGGTAGTAGCCAACTGGCCGGAATCCCGCAGGGATGTTTGGAAAAACCTGTTGGTTGCAAGAGCTATTGAGAATCAGACATATGTTTTGGGTGTAAACCGGATCGGCCGGGATGGTTTAGGTATTTCGTATGCCGGAGATACAAGAGTGATAAGTTCGCGTGGAGAAGTTTTATTTAAAGCGGAATTTCAGAGAGAACAAATGTTAATAAGCCATCTGGATAAGAAAAAACTAGTGCAATTCAGGGAGCAATTCCCGGTTTGGAAAGATGCAGACCGGTTTTCTCTGGATGCAAACCCGTAAGAAAACATTATGGCCGGAGTGCATCAAATAATATCTCAACCGGGTGCAAGGCTTTCTTTCCGGTGCCATCCTTAATTTGATGCCGGCAGCTGGTACCGGGGGCACAAATAACAGTTTCGTTATCAGCTTTTCTGACTGCCGGGAAAAGCACCATTTCACCTACTTTCATGGAGAGTTCATAATGCTCCTTTTCAAAACCGAAAGCTCCCGCCATGCCGCAACATCCCGATGGAATTTCACTACATGAAAAATTTTCAGGGAAGCTCAGCACATAAACGGTATCGGTTGTCGTGGATAAAGCTTTTTGGTGACAATGTCCGTGTAGTAGTATCTTTTTATGTTCATCCGTGAATTGTGGAGTTTGAATTCTTCCGGCACGCATCTCTGCGGCAAGAAATTCATCGATCATCAGGCAATTCCTGCCCAGTTCCAAAGCTTCTTTTCGAAGAGCGGGGCTAACCAGGTCGGGAAATTCATCACGAAAACCAAGAATGGCTGATGGTTCAATCCCGATCAGCGGTTCATCCGATGAGATACGGTCTTTGAATATCATTACCTGTGAAGTGGCAATTTTACCGGCTTTTTTTACAAATCCTTTTGAGAGATAGGTACGGGCACTGGGCGGATGTTTTTGGATTACCACTTCATAACCCAGTGTTGAAAGCAGGAGCAGGGCTTTTTGGCCGATACCTGCATCCTGATAATTTGTGAATTCATCTATGTAAAACCATACCCTTCTTCCGGTAGCGTTACCAGAGGGTTTGATTTTCAGGATATTTTTTTTGTACCAGCGACTTAATGAAGTATCAGACAGCAATGGCAGGGAACGTTTTGTAGAAAAGCCGGCAATTTTTTGAAAGAGAAAACGCGTAACCCTGGTTTTCAGGAACCAATTGGTTAATCCGGGAATCATCTGTCCCAAACGATACAAAACCGGAAAATTTGCTATCAGGCGGGCTCGGAGAGGGGCTCCGTGAAGATCATACCATTGTTGCAGAAATTCCGCTTTCAGCCTGGCCATATCGACACTGGAGGGACACTCTGACCGGCAAGCCTTACAGGAAAGGCACAGGTCCAAAACCTCTTTAACCTCGGGATGATCAAAAATGCTCTTTTTTGCGGGATGATAAATAAATTCACGAAGAATATTTGCGCGTGCACGAGTTGTGTTCTTTTCATCTTTAGTCGCCTGATAAGAGGGACACATGACTCCACCGATCATTTCTGATTTACGGCAATCGCCACTTCCATTGCATTTTTCAGCAGCATGAAAAAATCCTCCTTTGGCAGTCCAGTTAAAATATGTTTTAATTTTTACAGCATTTTGATCTATTGCGGTTCTGAATGATTGATCCATAGGAACCGGATCAATGATCTTACCCGGATTAAAAATGTTTTCAGGGTCAAATGCCATTTTAATCTCTTTTAGCCATTGGTAAACCTGTGGTCCGAATAATTCCGGAATAAATTCTGATCTCAGTCGTCCGTCTCCATGTTCTCCGCTGAAAGATCCGCGATATTTTTTAATCAGTTTGACGGTTGCTTCTGCTATCTCTCTGAACTTTACCACATGTTCAGGATCCTTCAGATTTAATACCGGCCTGAGATGCAGTTCTCCGCTACCCACATGGGCGTGATATACGCAGGTTGTGTTATAATCTGAGAAAAGCTGATCCATCTCACGGATGTATTCAGGCAGTTGTTTCACGGGCACGGCCGTATCTTCAATAACCGAAACCGATTTCTCATCCCCGGGCAGGTTCGAGAGCAGTCCGAGTCCGGCTTTACGCAAGTTCCAGACTTTCGTAATATCTTCACCGTATACAACCGGATATGCGTATCCCAGTTGCTGATCCTGCAGGTCTTTAATGAGGTGCCGAATACGTTCTTGAAGTGTCTTTTTATTGTTTGAATTAATTTCAATGATCAGAATAGTTCGCGGTTTACCCGAAATAAAAAAACTATTGGCTTCTTGTTCTTTATTGGACGCGGCCATTTCGAGAATTACCGAATCCATCAGCTCTACTGCTGTTGGTGTGTGTTTAAGGGCGACAAGATTAGCCAGAAGTGATTCGTTAACTGAATTAAAATGGGCGCAAACAACTGCTTTCTCAGGCGGTGGAATATCAACCAGATGCAGCTTGACAGCAGTAAACATAGCCAGTGTGCCTTCGGATCCGCCAAGCAATTTACTAAGGTTAAAAGGAGTACCATCTTGATGATAGGGAATTGCCTGACACAGCAGATCCAGTGCATATCCTGAATTTCTTCTGGGAACAGCCGGATCCGGATATTGATTCAGAATTTCGTTTCTGTTTTCAGGAACGCTGAGTATCTCATTTAGTTTGCGGTAGATAGCACCTTCAAGTGTGTTAAGTTGGATTTTTTTCTCCAATTCCCCGGCTGAAAGTTCTTTGAATTCAACTTGCGAGCCATCGCTGAGTATAGCCCTTACAGCCAATGTATGTTCGCGGGTACTTCCATATACGAGTGAGTGAAGACCACAGGCATTATTACCCAGCATGCCTCCGATCATACACCTGTTTCCGGTACTTGTTTCGGGACCGAAAAGAAGGCCTGACGATGCAAGTTGCATGTTTAATTCATCCAGCACCACACCGGGCTCAACCCAGGCGGTTCGCTCTTTTGTATTGATTTCAAGGATACGGTTCATGTACCGTGACACGTCAACAATAATACCTGAGCCCACTACTTGTCCGGCCAGAGAAGTACCGGCTGTTCTGGGGATAAGTGACTGGTGTTGCTCATGGGCGAAAACAATTAGTTTTTTCAGGTCGTCAGCATTTTTCGGATAGGCAACAGCCAAAGGCATTTCCCGGTATACGGATGCATCTGTAGCATAGGCGGTACGTGTAATCTCATCATACAGCAACTCTCCATCGAGCTGTTGATTCAGGGCTTCCAAAGCAGGCATCGGTCTATTATTGTGATATATGAGTAAAATTGTAAAGAAAATAAAAAAGGGCCTGTCTCCACGAAAGGCCCTTTTTTAAAAACCAGACAAATTAGAATAACTTCATGTCATCCAAAACATCCATAACTACACGTACTGCTTTGGCCGATTCATCAAGTAATTGTTTCTCTTCGGCATCCAGATTCAGTTCGATAATTCTCTCGATACCGTTTTTCCCCAGGACTACCGGTACGCCCAGGTAGATATCGTTCATGCCATATTCTCCAGTCAGGTAAGCACAGACAGGGAATACCCGATGCTGATCATTTACAATAGCCTTAACCATCGCACCCACTGAGGCTCCCGGTGCATACCAGGCAGAAGTGCCCATAAGATTCACCAGTTCACCACCACCTTGGCGGGTTCTTTCAATGATTTTATCCAGTACTTCCTTATCCAGTAAATCCGTTACCGGCATTCCCGACACTGTTGTATAACGCTTCAGCGGAACCATAGTATCTCCATGACCGCCAAGCAAAAGTGCCTGGATATCAGCCGTTGATACATTCAGGGCATCAGCAAGAAATGTTTTGTATCTTGAGATATCAAGTACTCCTGCCATTCCAAAAACTTTATTCGTAGCTTTCTTAGAGGCCAGATAAGCTGTATAAGCCATGACATCCAATGGATTGGAAACAATCATCAAAATGGCATCAGGAGAATGCTTTACTACATTTTCTGTAACCTCTTTGACGATTTTAGCATTGGTCAGGATCAGATCATCCCTAGACATACCCGGCTTACGTGGTACACCGGCAGTGACAACAACCACGGAGGAGTTTTTTGTCTTTTCGTACTCATTGGTTACCCCATACACTTTGGTGTTGAAATTCATCGTAGAGGAGGTTTGCCAAATATCAAGAGCTTTTCCTTCGGCGATACCCTGTCTGACATCAACCAGAACCAGCTCTTTGGCAAGGTCTAACTGAGCGATCACCTGGGTTACTGTGGCACCCACATTACCGGCACCAATAACTGATATTTTATCAACCATTATTCTTAATATTTTAGTTTAACAATGGATCTTAACTTTAAGATTTCAGGCCCGCTTTTTCCATAAACCAAGCTGGATTTTGCGATTTAGGCCGCTCGATAGGCAAACCATACACCCGATCCCAAACCAATTGTGCGAGAACGCCCAAAGCTCTGGATACGGAAAAGAGTACCGTATAAAATTCATATTGCTTGATTCCGTAATGAAGTAAAAGAGCACCGGAATGAGCATCAACATTAGGCCATGGATTTTGGATTTTAGCTATTTGTGAAAGGATGGGAGGTACCACTTCATACACATTGCTGACAACTTTAAAAATTGGATCATCAGGCAGGAATTTTAATGCAAATTCTCTTTGTGCCATATATCTCGGATCGGTTTTACGCAATACGGCATGTCCGTATCCGGGTACTACACGTCCGGCATTTAAGGTGTCTTTCACATATTGTGCAATTTGTTCTTTTGTTGGATTCTCCACATTCAATTCCTTGATCATTTCAAGAATCCATTTAATGACTTCTTGATTGGCCAGGCCGTGAAGCGGACCGGCAAGACCCAGCATACCGGCTGCATAAGCCTGATAAGGTGAGCTCAGGGCTGAGCCTACCAAGTGTGTAGTATGAGCGCTGACATTACCTCCTTCATGATCAGCATGCAGAAACAGGTAAAGTCTGAATAATCTTTTCACTTCATCATCATCAAAACCCATCATGTGTGCCAGGTTACCGGCCCAATCGAGATTAGGATCCGGATCTATTTGTTGGTTATTGTGATAGGAGCGGCGATAAATATAAGCAGCGATTCGGGGAAGTTTGGCAATAAGGTCCATCACATCTTCATAAGTGGGATCCCAATAATCTTTTTTATTCATTCCCGACTGGTATGCCTTCATGAATTTGGAGTCGTCTGCCAGGGCAACTATCCCTGCAACATACTGATTCATCGGATGCATATCAGTAGGAAGGGCATCGATGACCTGTAGCGCTTTTTTCGGAACCTCTGATCTTTGTGCCCATTCACTGGTGATGTATGCCACGTTTTCGGGAGTAGGCAATTCGTCCATCAGCATAAGATAGAAAAGTCCTTCGGGTAGGGGTTCTCCATCGGATTGAACTTTTGGAAGCAACTTTTGAAGTTCGGGAATTGAGTAACCGCGAAAACGGATTCCCTCTTGGGGATCCAGTTTTGAAGTATCAGTCAGCAAACTGACGATACTCTTCATACCGGTTAGCACATGGCCAATAGTTACCTCGCTCACAGGTATTTGGCTGTGTTCTTTTTTAAGCTTGCGAATCACTTCCACTTTTGGAAGTGCTTTTTCGATAAATCTTTCTTTAATAGTTTCCATTTTATTTAAGTTTTGTTAAAAGAGTTTTTTCAAGTTCGTCAAAAAATTCTTCAGTAGACAGGTAATGTTCGGGTTGCAACTGATCACCATGAATTACCAGAGCCAGGTCTTTGGTCATTTTGCCGGATTCAACGGTTTCAACACAAGACTGTTCAAGTTTTTCGGCAAATTGTATCAATTCATTGTTTTGATCTAATTTTCCCCTGAATGTCAAACCACGTGTCCAGGCATAAATAGAAGCGATCGGATTGGTGGAAGTAGCGATACCTTTTTGATAATTTCTAAAATGCCTGGTGACGGTTCCATGTGCTGCTTCAGCTTCCAGTGTTTTACCATCGGGAGTGACCAGTACCGAGGTCATCAATCCAAGTGAACCAAAACCTTGTGCCACGGTGTCCGATTGCACATCTCCATCATAATTCTTACAGGCCCAGACATATCCACCGTGCCATTTCATGGCGGCAGCAACCATATCGTCAATTAACCGGTGTTCATAAAAGATACCAGCTGCTTTAAAACGTTCTTTATATTGATCTTCGTAAATTTCTGCAAAAATGTCTTTGAAACGGCCGTCATATTTTTTCAGGATTGTATTTTTAGTGGATAAATACAATGGCCATTTTTTATCCAAAGCCATGATAAAACAGGAGTGGGCAAATCCTCTGATAGATTCGTCGGTATTGTACATGGCCATGGCAATTCCGTCATCCTCAAAATTAAATACTTCGTACTCTTGAGGATCACCGTTTTCCGGAGTAAAAGTAATCGTAAGCTTACCTTTACCCTTTACCACGAAATCTGTTGCTTTGTATTGATCCCCAAAAGCATGACGACCGATACATATCGGATGATCCCATCCTGGGACCAACCGTGGAATATTTTTTATCAGAATAGGTTCGCGAAACAGGGTACCTCCCAGAATATTACGGATTGTTCCGTTCGGTGATTTCCACATCTTTTTCAGATTAAATTCTGAAACCCTTGCTTCATCAGGCGTGATGGTCGCACACTTTATCCCGACGCCAGCTTTTTTAATTGCATAGGCTGCATCAATGGTGACCTGGTCATTGGTCTCATCCCGGTGGGTAATTGAAAGATCAAAGTAATCAATTTTAAGGTCCAGAAAAGGAAGAATCAAACGATCTTTTATCATTTTCCAGATCACCCGGGTCATCTCATCACCATCCATTTCCACAACAGGACTGGTTACGCGAATCTTTTGTATCATGTTCATCTCAGATTAAACGTGTTATAAATTTAACAAATATTTGGTATTTCTAATTTTATTTAAATAATTAACTAATTTATCAACTCAGATTTTGCTGCTTAATCATATTCAGAGCCGAACCTGCTTTAAACCATTCGATTTGATTGCTGTTATAAGTGTGCTGTACTTCAAATGACTCTTCAGAACCATCCGAATGATGCAGCGTAACGGTTAGGTTTATTCCCGGGGCAAAGTATTCCAGTCCTTTAATATCAATAAGATCGTCTTCAAGAACTTTATCATAGTCGTTTTTATTGACAAATGTAAGTGCCAGCATCCCCTGTTTCTTAAGGTTGGTTTCATGTATCCTGGCAAACGATTTAACCAGTATAGCTTTTACACCCATGAACCTTGGTTCCATTGCAGCATGTTCGCGTGATGATCCTTCTCCGTAATTCTCATCACCGACTACCACGGAATACTGACCTTTCTTCTTATAAAACCTGGCTACTTCCGGAACGGGAAGATATTCACCGGTCAATTGATTTTTCACCCGGTTAGTCTTTTCATTGAAGGCATTTACAGCACCGATCAGCATATTATTTGAGATATTCTCAAGATGACCGCGAAAACGCAACCATGGGCCGGCCATTGAGATATGGTCAGTTGTGCATTTGCCTTTAGCCTTAATCAGAAGATGTAAACCTGAGAGATCTTTTCCGTTCCAGGGTTCAAATGGTTGCAGAAGTTGTAATCTTTCAGACTCAGGATTCACGGAAACCTCAATTTTACTGCCGTCTTTAGCGGGTTCCTGATAGCCGCGGTCGGCCACATCAAATCCTTCAGGAGGTAATTCAATTCCGGATGGCTCATCCAGTTTTACTTTTTCACCATCCTCATTAACCAGGTAATCGTTAATTGGATTAAAGGTAAGATCACCAGCCAGGACAAAAGCGGTGACAATTTCGGGTGATGCCACGAAGGCATTGGTTTTTGGATTGCCATCATTCCGTTTGGCAAAGTTCCGGTTAAAAGAGGTAATAATGGAGTTCTCAGGGAGTTGATCTGCATTTTTCCTGGCCCATTGACCGATACAGGGACCGCATGCATTAGCCAGAACCACTCCTCCTATTTTGTGAAACTGGTCGATCAGTCCATCCCTTTCAATAGTATATCTAACCTGTTCGGAACCTGGGGTAATAGTAAAATCAGCCTGAGCAGTTATTTTCTTTTTAATTGCCTGCCGGGCTATGGATGCAGCGCGCGTGATATCTTCGTAGCTTGAATTGGTACATGAACCGATCAGGCCCACCTCCAGTTTCCGGGGAAAATGATTTGTTTTGACTGCCCGGGCGAATTCTGAAAGCGGCCAAGCCCGGTCGGGTGAGAAGGGTCCGTTAATATGTGGTTCAAGTTTATCCAAATTAATTTCAATGACCTGATCAAAATATTTCTCAGGGTCGTTGTAAATTTCGGGGTCACCATTCAGATATTCGGTAATTTCATTTGCCATCTCTGCAATTTCCTGACGTCCGGTGACTTTCAGGTATTCAGCCATTTTGTCATCGTATCCGAAAATTGAAGTAGTTGCACCGATTTCAGCACCCATGTTACAAATAGTTCCCTTGCCTGTAGCTGATATCGAACGGGCGCCATCACCGAAATACTCCACAATACAACCTGTTCCCCCTTTAACAGTCAGAATTCCGGCTACTTTTAAAATTACATCCTTTGCTGAGGTCCAGCCGCTCAATTTACCGGTTAGGTGAATACCGATCAATTTCGGGAATTTCAATTCCCAGGGCATACCGGCCATTACATCTACCGCATCAGCTCCCCCGACACCAATGGCAACCATCCCCAGTCCACCTGCATTCACGGTGTGTGAATCGGTTCCAATCATCATTCCACCAGGGAAAGCATAATTTTCCAGTATTACCTGATGAATGATACCGGCACCCGGTTTCCAGAATCCAATGCCATATTTATTGGATACTGTGGCTAAAAAGTCATATACTTCGTTATTGATTTTTTTTGCCTCTTTTAAATCTTGTTCTGCCCCGGATTTAGCCTGAATAAGGTGGTCACAATGCACGGTGGACGGTACGGCAACTTTTTTGCGCCCCGCCTGAAGAAACTGTAACAATGCCATTTGTGCAGTGGCATCCTGCATGGCCACACGGTCGGGATGGAAATCTACATAATCCTCGGCCCTGCTATAAGGCCGATCGGGGATGGTGTTGTGATACAGGTGTGCATAAAGAATTTTCTCAGTCAGTGTCAATGGTTTTCCAATCAGTTTTCGTGTTTGTTCCATACGCTCAGGCAGGTGTGCGTAAACACGTTGAATCATATCAATATCAAATGGCATCACAAAAAGAATTTAATGTTTTTTCAAAGAATAATAAACAAACCTGTCAGAAGGCTGTTTGGTAGGTGTACAAAGATATAAAAAATGCCAGTCGTTACTGATAAAAATCATATTTGTTTAACAGTTTAGCCATTCGTTTTTTGGTTATATTTGTTTACATTTTAAGAAGTTTATAAATGTTTGATATTCATGGAATTACTAAATAAGATTAAAGACAGGTCGCGTCAACTTGACCGACATATAGTGTTGCCCGAGGGATTTGAAGATCGAACTTTAATGGCGGCTGACAGAATTATTACTCAGCGCCTTGCCAGGATCACTTTAATCGGTGATGAAAATATGATTAAGAAACAGGCTGGCACATTGGGTCTTAAGAATATAAATCAAGCCGGTATTCTGAATCCGGAGAATCATCCTGATAAAGAGAGGTATGCCGAATTAATGGTGAGCCTTCGGAAGCAAAAAGGGATGACCATGGATAAAGCCTTAAAGCTTATCACTGACCCTTTGTATCTTGCCACTTTAATGATCAAAGCAGGAGATGCTGATGGAGAAGTGGCAGGAGCAGCAAATGCAACGGGTGATGTATTACGTCCTGCTTTTCAGTATGTCAAAACCCAACCGGGTATTACCGTGGTTTCAGGAGCTTTCTTAATGATCCTGCAAAACAAAAAGTTTGGCGAAGACGGACTGATCGTATTTGCTGACTGCGCCGTTTATCCTGATCCTACTGCAAGCGAGTTGGCAGAAATTGCTGTAACTACTGCAAAAACCACCCGGGCAATCGCACAATTTGAACCGAAAGTGGCCATGTTGAGTTTTTCAACCAAGGGAAGTGCACAACATGAAATGGTGGATAAAGTGGCAGAAGCTACGCGAATTGCCCATCAACTTGATCCGGACCTCATGATTGACGGGGAGATGCAGGCAGATGCAGCTATTATTGAATCAATAGGAGAAAAGAAGGCTCCGGGAAGTACTATTGCAGGTAAGGCTAATGTACTGATCTTTCCCACAATGGAAGCAGGGAATATTGCCTATAAACTGGTTCAGCGATTAGCCGGTGCTGAGGCAGTGGGACCAATTTTACAGGGAATGGCGGCTCCCATTAATGATTTATCAAGAGGTTGCTCGGTTGATGATATCGTCAATCTGGTGGCAATAACTGCTAACCAGGCAGCTGGATTGAAAAAATAAAAATTAATCTGGTATGAAAGAAATTGTTGAACCTATTGAACAGTATGCATTAAGCAAAAAAGACCGCCCGAAAACTCTGTTTTCCAAAGTGGGTATTGTGGGTTGCGGCACAGTAGGTCAGACCATTGCTGTTTTGGTTGCCACGCATGATATCGAGGTAGTTTTTATCGAAATTGAACAGGAGAAAATTGATGCGGCTTATAAAGGAATGGAGGCTGCCCTTGACCATAAAATTAACCATTGGGGAATGACCATCAACGAGAAAAAGTTGATCCTGTCAAGAATTAAAGGCAGTCTTAAGTGTAGTGACTTACAGGGATGTGATCTGGTGCTGGAAGCAGTTAAAAGTAAAAGTCGTGAGCAAAGAGTCAGCATAAGAAAAGATATTTTTAAAAGGATTGAAGCACAGGTTTCACCAGAAACCATTATTGCCACCAATTCAACTACCGTGGTTATTACAGAGCTCTCTTCAGAATTAAAACATAAGGATCGTTGTGTGAGTCTGCATCTCTCTACATCGAACCCCAGTGCCAATATTATGGAAGTAGTTAAAGGGTTATATACCTCAGATGAAACCTATCGAAATGTAGAGAAATTTGCGAAACTGATTGGAAGAAAAATGATACCCGTGGATGAGAGTCCGGGTTTGATTTCCGTCAGACTATTTGCCAGCCTGATCAACGAAGCCTGTGAAGTGTTGATGGAAAGCGTCGGTACTAAGGAGGATATCGATCTGGCGGTCAGAGCAGGTTTGGGATTGGGACGAGGACCTTTTGAATTAGCTGATAAAATCGGGCTCGACAAAGTCGTGAGATGGCTTGATAATCTGTATAATGAATTCGGAGATATGAGATACAAAGCTTCACCGATCCTGAGAAAAAAAGTCAGAGCCAATCAATTGGGGCGGTCAACCGGGAAAGGATTTTATGAATACACTCCGGAAGGGATAAGAATTAAAACACGTAACTATTAATCTGTAAGCAACGATGAAAATATTGGTTCTGAATTGTGGCAGTTCTTCGGTCAAATATCAGCTGTTTCAAATGGCCGGGAAAAAAGTTCTTGCTAAAGGTAATGTGGAGAAAATCGGACTGAAAGGATCTTTTCTGAAACATGCGCTTTCGAATGGCACAAAAGTTAAGCTTACAGGAGAAGTACTGGATCATCAAAGTGCAATCGAATATATTCTGGGTGTTTTAACCAGTCAAAAATATGGCTGTCTGACCAATCTTGACGAAATTGATGCGGTGGGACACCGTCTGGTTCATGGAGGTGAAAAATTTGCCAACAGTGTTTGGATCAATGAGGAGATTTACCGGCAGATAGAATTATTCGTGGATTTAGCTCCTCTTCATAACCCGGCCAATTTAAAAGGGATAGATGCAGTGAATCTGTTAATGCCCGGTAAACCGCAGGTGGGAGTTTTTGATACTGCTTTTCATCAATCTATGCCGGATTATGCCTATATGTATGGCATCCCGCATTCTCTGTATGACAAATACAGTATCCGGCGATATGGTTTTCACGGTACTTCACATCGTTATGTGTCGAAAAGAGCATGCGAAATTTTGAATCTCGACTGCGAAAAGGTTAAGATGATTACCTGTCACCTGGGAAACGGAGCCTCTGTGACAGCTATCAATCAGGGTAAATCCGTAGATACATCGATGGGTTTAACCCCCACAGAAGGGCTCATAATGGGAACACGTTGCGGGGACCTGGATCCGGGGGTACTGACTTTTATAATGGATAAAGAGGAGATCAATCACCAAACAGCCAATGTATTAATAAATAAGCATAGCGGTATGTTGGGAATTACCGGAATATCTTCTGATATGAGAGAAATTGAACATGAAGCATGGGAGAAGAAAAATCCCAGGGCCATACTTGGACTAAAAATGTACCATTACCGGGTAATAAAATATATCGGTGCATATGCGGCTGCTATGAACGGAGTCGATGTTTTGGTTTTTACCGGTGGAATAGGGGAGAACGGCTCAGAATCCCGTGAAGAAATATGCAAAAATCTCTCTTTTCTCGGATTGAATTTTGATACTGATAAAAACAGGGGACAACGTGGCAAAGAACTGGTAATCTCTACAAAAGATTCAAGAATAACCGCTATTGTAATTCCGACAAATGAGGAGTTGGTTATTGCAGAAGACACCGAAAAAATTGTTAAAGAACATCAGATAAAGAACTGATTTGTATGATCCGGAACTTACAAGAACTGGAGACTCATGTCTCCGGCCAGAGAAAACGTAAAAGACTGGTGCTTGCTGTAGCTCAGGATCGTCATGCACTTGAAGCCGTTGAAGATGCTGCGTCACATGGATTTATTGATCCGGTTCTGGTTGGTGATCTGAAGCAGATTAAAAAAATCACAGATGATTTAGGTTATAAAACCGGTACCTGGGAGTTGATTGATGAGCCTGATCCCGTCAGAGCCGTTGAAGCTTCGGTTAGCATGATGCATGATGACCCGACCGCTATTCTGATGAAAGGTGGATGTCCGACTTCTTTATTACTTAAAGGAGTACTTAATCCGGATTGGGGATTGCGTAAAGGTAAATTACTGAGTCATTTTGCCTGGTTTGAATCTCCTTATTATCATAAGATGCTGGGTATTACCGATGTAGCTATTAATATTGCACCCGGGCCGGAACAGAAAAGTGAAATCCTGCAAAATGCGGTGAGTTTTCTGCATCATCTGGGTGTTACAATGCCCAGGGTAGCTGTTATTGCTGCTGTAGAAGTGGTTAATGAAAAAATGCCTGCAACTGTGGATGCTGATATTTTAACCCGGCAGAACCGGGAGGGTTTGATAACCGGGTGCCTGGTTGATGGCCCGCTTGCCCTCGATAATGCCATCAGCAAAACAAGCGCCCAAAACAAAAATATTGACAGTCCGGTTGCAGGAGACCCGGATCTTTTACTTATGCCGAATATAGAAGCCGGTAATGTGCTATATAAAAGCCTGACCTATTTGTCTGAAGCACGAGTGGCATCCGTAGTACTGGGAGCTTCCCGTCCTATTGTACTTACTTCCAGGTCGGATTCACGTGATTCTAAAAGAAACAGCATCTTACTTGCTGCATCCAATTCTCAAAAATGATCAAGAATGCCTGATACGGTTCTGCCCATCAAAATACTGGTAATCAATCCCGGATCTACATCCACGAAGATTTCAGTTTTTGAAAATACCCGGGCGGTTTTTAGTAAAAGTATCAAGCATCCTGTTGAAGAACTCTCCCGGTTTAATCATGTAACCGATCAATTTTCCTATCGGAAAAACCATATCCTGAATGAGTTAGAACAAGCCGGCATAGTTATTTCTGAAATACCCTACCTGATTGCTCGAGGTGGAATGCTGAAACCCATACAATCAGGTGTGTATGAGGTAAACGAGGCTATGCTACGGGATCTCAGAATTGGGGTGATGGGCGAACATGCCAGTAATCTCGGGGGGATCATTGCTCATAATCTGGCCCAATCAATTCCTAATGCCAGGGCGTTTATTGCAGATCCTGTAGTAGTGGATGAGCTGTCTGATATCGCACGATATGCCGGCCATCCCAATTTCTCAAGACAATCAATTTTTCATGCATTGAATCAAAAAGCGATTGCCCGGACTTTTGCTCATTCGATCAGCAGGCCTTATGAAGAACTTAACCTGATTGTAGCACATTTGGGTGGTGGCATCACCGTGGGAGCACACGAGAAGGGGAGGGTAGTAGATGTAAACCAGGGTCTTGACGGAGAGGGCCCATTCTCTCCTGAAAGGTCGGGAACACTTCCTGCGGGTCAACTGATCCGTACCTGTTTTTCAGGAAAGTATACTGAAAAAGAGATCTATAAAATGGTTCTGGGGCATGGTGGTTTACTGGCATATCTCGGAAGTAATAATGCCCGGGAGGTGGAAGACCAGGCCAGGTCAGGAAATAAAAAAGCACAAATGGTTTATGAGGCTATGGCTTACCAGGTTGCCAAAGAGATTGGCGCATGTAGTGCTGTTTTAAAAGGAAGGGTAGATGCCACATTAATAACAGGAGGGATTGCATACAGCGAATTGTTTGTTCAGATGCTTACTTATAGAATTGCGTGGATCGCACCGGTCCGGATTTTTCCGGGTGAAGATGAAATGCAGGCACTGGCTCATAATATGTTGATGGTTGTAAATGGTGAATTACAACCTAAAATGTATATTTGATCCCTTATGAAAAAGAAAATTCCGCTTTACGTTCAAATTATTATCGGAATGCTTTTGGGCATTCTTTGGGGTATTGTTGCCGTTCGTTTACATCTGGTGAAATTTACCAGTGACTGGATCAAGCCATTCGGGACTATCTTTATCAATCTGCTTAAACTGATTGCTGTCCCCCTGGTATTTGCTTCACTGATTAAAGGAATATCGGGTTTAAACAACATCGGCCGTTTAAGTAAAATGGGTCTTAAGACGCTTGGACTCTATATTATTTCTATGCTGGGTGCTATAGTAATTGGTCTGGCTATTGTCAATACTATTCGTCCCGGCAATACTTTTCCTGATGAGAAACGTGCCGAATATTTACAGAAATTTGAGCATAGTATTGGCGAAAAGAGCCAGGCAGCCAGCAAGATACAAGAGCAGTCGCCGTTACAGTTTCTGGTGGATATGGTGCCTGAGAATATTTTTGCAGCTGCGAGTCAGAATAAAAATATGCTTCAGGTTATCGTTTTTGCTATCCTGATAGCTGTTTCTATGATGCTGCTTCCCGAGAAAAAAGTCAAACCGTTCAGAAAATTAATTAAGAGTATCAATGATATTATATTAAAACTAATTGATTTGATTATGATGACAGCCCCGTTTGGGGTGTTTGCCCTGCTGGCCGGACTTGTAGGGGACTTTTCAGGAGATACCGATCTTTTTAAAGCATTAGGCCTCTATTTTGTAACCGTGGTTGCAGGACTTTTCGCAGTGATATTTATTTTTTATCCGATATATCTGAAAATTTTTATCCCTAAACTCAAGTTCAGGAAATTTTTTAAAGGGATCATTCCTATTCAGATGGTAGCCTTTTCAACCAGTTCCAGTGCAGCTACGTTGCCTGTTACAATGAAAGAATCTCAGGAAAGACTGGGAATAGATGAAGAGATAACCAACTTTGTTCTACCGGTAGGTGTGACAATCAATATGGATGGTACATCCTGTTACCAGGCAATTGCAGCCGTTTTTATCGCACAGGTATTCGGAATGGATCTGTCAATCGGAGAACAATTGGCAATTCTGTTTACGGCTCTTCTGGCTGCTATCGGTTCACCCGGAGTACCCGGAGGTAGTATCGTTATGCTGATTATTGTATTATCCTCTGTGGGAATTCCGGTTGAAGGTTTGGCTTTAATACTAGGATTAGACAGGCCGCTTGATATGCTTCGTACAGTAGTCAACGTAACCGGTGATACCGCTGTGGCTACCGTTGTTGCCAAATCCGAAAATAAACTAGATTTGAAAAAGACACATTAAGATTCTATTTTTACACCCACCAGGCGGGAGTAGCTCAGGGGTAGAGCATCAGCTTCCCAAGCTGAGGGTCGCGGGTTCGAATCCCGTTTCCCGCTCAATAATGCAATAATAGGACAGTGGCTTTTAAGCATATACTAAAGAGGAATCAGGTTACAAATTATTTTACTACTCTCGCGCATCCTCTAAATCCCTTTTTAAAATATTCTTCACAGATCGAATCATAAATTTTCAATTAGTTGATCCCTGATAATAATGAAGGGATCTAAAAATATTGAGGATTTATAAGGATCAATTAATTATATTACAAATGTAACATCCGAGAAATTCACATTTGTATTTAACGAATATGTTTGTTTATGATGCCATACAATATACAATAGACCAGTAGTTTAGATATCTAAAGTGGAATTAGTTCTTTAAGTATTTTATTGATTTCCTAATTCTTTTCGTTGATTTATCTATAATTTATAAGTAAAAACACAAATAACCATAAGAAACCCAGTAAATTACAATATTCATTTAAAGTAAAAATTGATAACGAAATCCAGCCTTGCTTTTAATCATTCTAGATATTTCATAAGCTTTATGCATACAATAGCTATTAATAGAATTACCAAAGCTAAATAGATCACATAGATATTAATATACTGTAATTTAAATAATACGAATTATAAATATATATTTATGTACTACTCCTGTTCGCTTTAGAAAATAAGATTTCCTTAAAGTATTATTTGAAATTTAATTCCGATAGGTTACCAGACCCGAATTTATCTCATAATAATTGAATGATTGACATATGTAAACTACAACGATTGACAATTGTAATTCCCATTTGTCATTTCTATTGATTACATTTGTAAAATGATCGATAGAATACAAAAAATTATCAGTAATAAGGAGATTACTTCGGGAGCATTTGCAGATCTGATAGGGGTACAACGGAGCAGTGTTTCACATATCCTTAACGGTCGTAACAGACCCAGCTTAGACTTTGTTATCAAGACATTAAAACAATTCCCCGAGATTAATCCTGAATGGTTGTTATTGGGAGTCGGTCAAATGAATCGTACCGGTGTTCAACAAAGTAAAGATCGGGTTTCATCTGTAATTACCGAGCCGTCTATTTTTGATGCTTTAGCTGAAGCCGAAAAGAATAACCACCTAATTGCAGAAACTATTGAACCTGCGGTTAACGAAGATAAACCTATGGAAAATGAGGATGTTAAAGAGACATCGCACTCTGTTTTCATCAAGTATATTGTCATTTTTTACAGTGATTCCAGTTTCTCATTGTATTATCCGAAAGAGAACAAGGAATAGTTACATAATATTTGGTGCTAAGAGAAGCTTACCTATTTTTGCTTATTGAGCATCATAAATTATGTTATATCGATATGTTGTCAGACCGGTTCTTTTTCTTTTCCCGCCTGAAAGAATTCATTCTATAACCATCCGGATTTTTCGATTATTACCGTTACTGGGATTTTTTTGGGGGAAAAAGATCAATCGGTTGTTAAAGAAGAGAGATTATTCTATTCGTGTTTTCGGACTTGATTTCCCCCATCCGGTTGGATTAGCTGCCGGATTGGATAAAAATGCGAAAGTGACTCGCTTTATGAAATATTCCGGAATAGGATTTGTTGAAATAGGTACGATTACTCCAAAACCACAATCCGGAAATCCCAGGCCCAGGTTATTCAGGATTAAACGCGATCATGCCTTGATCAACCGTATGGGTTTTAATAATCCGGGGATTGACGGTGCTCTCAGGGAGCTTAGAAAAAGGCCCTCGGGCTTGATAATCGGGGGGAATATCGGTAAGAACACCCATACATCTAATGAGAATGCATGGAAGGATTATTTGGAATGTTTTAAGGCTCTGTATGATTATGTAGATTATTTTGTCGTCAATATCAGTTGTCCGAATATTCCGGATCTTACCGATTTGCAGGACAAGGATTCTTTAATGCAGATAATGGATGTACTGATGGAATATCGTTCGACACAAAACATTTACCGCCCTGTTCTACTTAAACTGTCGCCTGATCTTACAGAAACACAATTGGATGAAATGATTGATGTTGTACGTATGAAGCATATAGATGGTCTGGTGGCAACGAATACATCCATTAAGCGGGACCATCTGAGCACGTCGAAACAACGGATTAAAAGGATAGGTAAAGGAGGATTAAGCGGGCAGCCATTGGCAGAAAGATCTACTGAAGTCATTCGTTACTTGCATCAAAAACTGGGTGATTCTGTTCCCATTATTGCCAGTGGAGGTGTGATGACCCCGGCAATTGCACTTGAGAAATTACATGCAGGAGCACTTCTCGTGCAGGTTTATACCGGTTATATTTATTACGGGCCGGGATTGGTATCCGGAATTCTAAGGAAGATGCAAAGATTGAACCGTGAAAGTTTGTAAATTGCCGTAAAATTGAGAATAAGATGATTAAAAGATTAGTATTTTTTGTATCCGCATGGGTAATACTGACCTTTCAGACAGGTGCAGGTCAGTCTGTATGGTCACCACAGGAAAAAGAATCCGGTTTTAACTGTTTTACCATACTCGTTGGGAAAAACGCAACCGATCAGGGATGTGTCTACATGGCTCATAATGAGGATGACTATGGCCCTCAACTGGTCAATTGGATTATTGAGCCCGGCAAACATTATCCGGAAGGTATTGAACTGGAACTTAAGAATGGTGGCAAACTGGCACAGGTTGAAACCACAAACAGGTTTATTTGGCTGGAAATGCCGGGAATGGATTTCTCTGATTCCTACCTGAATGAATACGGAGTATGTATTGCTTCCAACTCCTGTCCTTCACGTGAAGACCATCCTGAAATTACCGATGGGGGAATTGGCTATCGTCTTAGAGGATTAATGGCAGAGCGGGCGACCAGTGCCAGGGATGCAGTCAGGATAGCAGGGACCCTGATTGAACAATTCGGTTATACCGGATCGGGACGAACCTATTCTGTAGCTGATCCGAACGAAGCCTGGGCCATTTCAGTAGTGAGAGGCAAACATTGGGTGGCACACCGCGTTCCGGATGACGAAGTAATGGTACTACCTAATAATTATATGATCACGAATGTGGATCTCTCCGATACTGAAAACTTTATGGGTTCAAAAGATCTGATCAAGTATGCAATTCAAAGAGGTTGGTACGATCCGGACAGAGATGGAGATTTCAATTTCAGAAAAGCTTATGCCTCTACCGGTAGTATGAAGCACCCCGCCAATATTAACCGTGCCTGGGGTGCCTATTATCTTTTTGATGCCGGAATAAAAATTAATGGAAATTATCCATTTTCATTTAAACCAAAAAAGAAGGTTTCAAAGGAAAAACTCATGCAGGTATTGTCTTCTCATTATGAGGGGACTCCTCTTGACAAAAGCAAAGGGTACACGCTTGGATCCCCGTATAAATTGAACGGATCTATGATTTGCGGTAAAGCATCCGTCTACAGTTTTGTAGCTGAATTACGTAACTGGATGCCGGCTGATATAGGATGTGTTTTATGGCTGGCTCCCCAATGGTCGGATATTCAACCCTTTATTCCCTGGTATGCCGGAACAGTTTCCGTACCTTCTGCATTTGCCCGTCCGGATTACCCGAAATCATTTAAAGACCATTACCACCCCCCAAAAGATATCAGAACTCCTAACGACCGGCATGCATTCTGGACTTTCGTGGCTTTTTCAGATTATATGAATCGGCATTACGGTGAAAAAATTGAGGCGGTTAAAAAATACCGCAATAAGATTGAGAAAACTTTATTGAAAAAACAAAAGAAGATTGAGCGTAAAGCTTTAAAAAAGTATCAGAAAGATCCGGAAAGTGCCAGGACCTTCCTGACCGGTTATACCGACAAGCTTGCTGAATTCACTTATAAATATACAGCTAAACAGATTAATAAATAGATATGGATTTCGTTCAGGCCAGAACTATTTTTAACCAGCTTATTGAAAGTGATGCTTTAAAAAGGCATTGTGAAAGCGTATCACTCGTTATGGAGGCATATGCGAAAAAAATCGGGGAGGATCCCGAAAAATGGCGTATCGCCGGTTTATTGCACGATGCAGATTATGAAAAATATCCCGATCAGCATCCGAACGTAATTGTGAAACAACTTAATACACTCGGCGAATCACGGATTGCCCATGCAATCTCAGCTCATCATACCGGGTGGGGGCAGAGTTATGATGACCCGATGGACCGATACCTTTTGGCTTGTGATGAACTCACCGGTTTTATTATAGCTGTTTGTTGGATGAGACCCACCCGGATTGAAGGACTGACACCCAAATCGGTGAAAAAGAAATTGAAAACTAGAAGTTTCGCCGCCGGGGTAGACCGGGAGGAGATTGAAAGAGGTATTGAAATTGCCGGATTGGACAAAGATGAACATATTGCTTTTATCATTGATGTATTGGAACAAAATAAAGAAGATTTAGGAATTGCTTCTCCTGCTCAGACTTAACAATTTTTAAGGTTTTTTGCCTTTTTTTAATGCAACCGGATGGCATACCCTTGTTATTTTTGCCATGTGAAAAAATTTATCCTCCCGTTTAGTATAATCTTACTGGGATTATGGATGGTACTACAACCATCATGTACCCCTGTTACGAAAGACAAAACTCTTTCACATGAGGATTCTCTGCTTCAAAAAGTCAAAGAATATCTTGACTGGGAGGGGCAGAATGGTTTTTCAGGTGTTGTGCTGGTTCAATTTGGTAAAGCTCCGCTGCTGATTAAATCCTACGGCTATGCCAATAGAGAACTGGGTATCCCAAATGCTCCTGATGAAGTATTTGATATCGGTTCTCTGGTTAAGCAGTTTACTGCAGCTGCAATTCTTAAGCTTGAAATGCAGGGGAAACTCTCGGTTACTGATTCTGTTGGTAAATATTTTAAAGGTTTATCACCTGAAAAACAATGCATTACAATACACGAGTTACTGATTCATACTTCAGGACTCCCTTTTAAGTCGGGCAGTGATTATGAACCCTCTTCCAAAGAAGAACTCATTGTAAATTTTAAAGAAGTCTCTCTTGTTTCAGCTCCTGGCAAAGCGTATAATTATTCTCATTTTGGATATAGCCTGCTGGGTGCAATTATTGAGTCTGCAAGTGGAATGACCTATGAAAACTATCTGCGAGAAAATCTTTTTTTGCCCTCCGGGATGAAATCAACCGGTTATATCCTTCCTGACTGGGAAGACAAAAAAATTGCTCACGGATACCGGAATTGCAGAGACTGGGGACGTCCGATGGATTTGAACTGGCTGGATAACGGTCCTAATTGGAATGTCAGAGCTTCTTGTGCCATGCTCTCAAATGCACTTGATCTCTATGCATGGCATAAGGCATTGAAAGGAGATGATATTCTTGATGCAAAAGCTAAAGAAAAATACTATCATCCCTATCTAACCAAGGAAATGTACAAGGGAGTGAATTATGCATATGGCTGGAAAGTGCTTACTTCAAGAAGAGGCACTTATGCTTATGCCCATAACGGAGGAAACGGAAGATTCTATTCTGATTTTCTTCGTTATTTAACTGACGATGTGACTATTCTCGTTCTATCTAATAGATTTCGCCATGGAGACCCAAGCATGAGTTACGAGATCGCCAGCTGCATATTTACACCAAACCATAAAGCTGAGATTCATGGACAATTAACCGAATGTTTGGATTCTTTGCCTAATAACCGCACCGGTCAGATTGCCAAACAATTTCTCCATAGAATCACAACCAGTGAACAGAACCTGAGTTTTGCCGAAGTAAAACCTTTATTAGCTTCACACTTGATTAAAAAATATCCTGAAAAAAGACTAAACTCATTTTTCCATTTTTTAAGAAATCATCTTGCCGGAGCAGATATCACCCAGGTTAAAATCACAGACTCAAGAATTGTAGAACTTAATCTGTCAGGAGACCATAATCAAAAGAAACTATTTTTACGCCTGATACTGGATGAGAACGAAGACTATAAGATACGTGGAATTATGTATGATGATAATTATGGGAATCGTTAATACTTATTAAGGTTCTATATCTCTCTCAAATGCCTGCTCAAGACTTATGAAAGTCTCCGTACTTGACACTCCTTTAACCTGTTGAATATCGTTACTTAAAACCGCCATAAGGTGTTCATTATTCCGGCAATATACCTTGATGAATATGGCATAATTCCCGGTTGTATAATGACACGCAACTATTTCGGGTATCTTACTGAAAGCTTCTGCCACTTCATGATACAGATGCGCTTTTTCTAAAAATACACCAATAAAAGCACACGTTTGATACCCCAGATCCCCCGGAGATAGTTTTAAACCATATCCCGAAATAATACCGGAAGACTTCAATTTAGCAACACGTTGATGAATGGCTGCACCTGACATGCCACACACACGGGCAACCTCCAGAAATGAGATCCTGGCATCGTTTGAAAGAAGGTGTAATATCTTTCTGTCGGTTGCGTCAATTTGATACTTAACAGCTGTTTTTATTGCCATGACAGTTATATATTAGAAGAGGACATAAACTTATAAATTATAAGCAAATTACAAAGTTTATTTTTAATTATTTGTTAAAAATAGAATTTTGATGTCTAAAATCAATTAAACAACTGATTATGACATTCACAACAAAAACTACTGATTGCTGGGGTGAAAGAACCGGCATTGAAAAGTCTATTGAATTAGTGAAAAAAACTTTTGCAGATTCTCTTTGTTCGCATCTTGATTTACTCAAAATAGAAGCCCCTGTTTTTGTCCCAAGTAAAACCGGGATCAATGATGATCTAAACGGTGTGGAATCTCCTGTAACTTTCATTGCATCGCATACTTCAAAACGCAGATATGAAATAGTTCAATCTCTTGCCAAATGGAAACGTCTGACTCTTGCCGAATTACAAACGCCACCCGGTTTTGGAATAGTAACCGATATGAAAGCCATCAGGCCGGATGAATATCCGGGAAAATTGCACTCTGTATTTGTAGATCAGTGGGACTGGGAACGTGTTATTACAAAAGATCAACGGAATTTAAAATATTTAAAAGAAACGGTCAGTGTGATATACAGTAGTTTGGTTGAGACCGAAAGGTTTGTTTGTCATGAGCTTGGATTATCAGACACGCTTCTCCCGGAGAAAATACATTTTATTCACAGTGAAGAATTATTGAGCCGCTATCCTTTTAATTCTCCAAAAGAACGGGAGGATGCCATATGCCGTGAATTGGGTGCTGTTTTTGTTATTGGAGTAGGAGGGATACTTGCTGATGGCAAACCACATGATCTTCGTGCTCCGGATTATGACGACTGGAGTACCGCTTCAATCAACGGATATCATGGTTTCAATGGAGATCTGCTGGTTTGGAATGACCTGTTAAAACAGGCTTTCGAGATTTCCTCGATGGGAATACGGGTTGATTCAAAAGCGCTGCTCAGACAGTTGAAAATATTGCGATGTACTGACCGGATCACTCTACCGTGGCACAGCAGGTTACTTAAGGGAGACTTTCCGTTGACTATCGGAGGAGGAATAGGTCAGTCAAGAGTATGTATGCAAATTCTCAGAAAAGATCATATTCGTGAAATACAGTGGGGATATGATATTTGGTCATGAATGGAATATTAATCCTGGAATTGGAAAATATTATAATAAAACCATATATAAAAACCATTAATTCAATTATTTAAATAAGCGGCACAGATGTTGATTGCGTGAGAAATCAAAATACGCAATCATGAAGAAGCACCACTATTTGTTACTGTTCACATGGATTGCAGGATTATTATGGGCAACCCCAATTGTTCCGGGACAAAATCTTACGCTGATTTCTCCGTCAGACAATCAGGTTTATTACCCTCTTGAAGAGATCCGGCTTCAGGGAAGCATAATAAACGTACCAATTCAGGATCCGACACGGTTACATGTCTGGAACTACAATTCAGGATGGAGAAAATTAAAGCTGGGACATGGACATTTCAGCCTTTATAGTAATAAAACCAATGTACTGCAAGGGGGCAATCAATATGTGGAGATCCTGATGAAGGACCATACCGGTCAAACCGATTGGGAGAACATACTATTCAGACCTCAGGGCAGTTCAACTCATTCCGTTAGCCTGGCCAAGTATATCCCTGAGCAGGTACAGGCAGGATCGTGGTTTTTAGTTGTGATCCCAATTCAGGATTTCGGATCTGATGAACCTTTTAAAAAGCTGAGTTTTCTTGAGTTTCCGTATAGTGCTGATGCAGGAAGTTGGGAGTTAAGTATCGCATCGATTCGGTTTACAGGGGGTACTCTTCCTTTTACATGGATTGGCCCTTCAAACTATTTCACACGTCAGGATGGATCAGGAAAGCCTGGTCAGGTTATGGCTGAATGGCTCAACGGATCTTATACCGGGGAAGTAATCCCCACATTATCATTCAATATCAACGGAAATGAATATTATTCGGTAAAGGGTCTCCCGGCTTCTGCCACATTCAGTACCGGTCAGAGTGCAACTTATACGCTTCAACTCATTGCCAACCTGAATGGGAATCCGATCGAACAGACTGACCCGATACAATTCAAGGTTGATGGTTCCGTTAATTATCCTCCTTTAATCGATTGGAGCATAACGCCCAGTGAAATCCCTTATCCTGCAAGGAGTTATATAAAAACAGGAATTACCGGCTCTGATCCGGAAGGACAAGCAGTTACCCTTAAATTATTTATAGATGATAAACTGATCAAGGAAGCAAGTTCCACGTCACTAATTACCTGGGTTTCAGAAAGTGTAGCAGGTACGCATATACTGCGGGGTGAAGTAGTGGATGCTGCAGGACAAGAGGTTTCAATTGCCAGAGAAATTCATATCATTAAGGCGGAAGAACAAACAGGATTGGGATCTATTCTTCAGCCTGCAGATGGATCCGTTATTAATATTCCGGATTCGGTAATTATTGTTGCGGAAGTTGATAAAAAAGAAGGAAATGCCGTGACCTATATTAAGGTTACGAATCCGGATGGAGGTTACAGAAAGTTAAAAATCGGAAATAACCCTGACCGGATCTACAGTCCGTCTGTTGATGTCATTTCCGGCGGAAATAATACTTTGGAAATTACGATGAAAGATATTAATGAGATAGCTGATTGGAGTAGATTGTTGGTTGCCCCGATGGAAGAATTAGCTAATCCGGTTATCCTGGGAAATTATTGGAATAATGCTGCCGACCTGGGTGGCGGATGGAAAAAAATATCGATACCACTGTCTGATTTTGATGCGGGGATTGATTTTCATGCCCTTTCCTATATTGCATTTCCTTACAGCAAAGATGCAGGTCAGTTTATTTTAGGCATCAGTTCGATACGGTTCACCGGAGGCACTACTCCTTATGAATGGTTCGGTCAGGGTCATACCAATGTACGGTTCGACGGAGATGGCAGTCCGGGTTCCCTTACAGCAGAATTAATAGAGGGTTCTTCAGGAGGAGAGGATCCTTCCGGAATGTGGTTGAGTATGAATGATACGCTTATTGGATATTATGCCGTGTCTCATTTTGAAAGGAGACGTTACATGGATTTTACAGGCAATCAAAACATTAAGCTTTTCAGATATGAGGAGCCTGATCATATGCAAATGACACATTCAATAAATTTTATCACCTCCGGTGAACCTCCGGCAGAGCAAACTATTGAGATCCTGTTGCATTTTGCACAACACCCCGATAATTTTAAAATCCATAAATCAACATTAAAATACAATAAAGATTTTGCTTACAGTTTCACTTATGATGATGGTTTAGATGACTCTTATGCCAATGCATTTAAAGTGTTGAACGGGGGAATTGCTAAAGACCAGAAGGAATACCCTGGTCTTTATTATACAGACGGATGTGGTAACAACATTGCCTTTACGGGGGCACTGGCCTGGTATACGGCAAACCAATATGACCAGGACCTGCATGTGCATACTCCCGGACACACCACATGGGCCCAATTGCAGGAAATGCTCAATAACAAATGGGATGTATTGAATCATACGTACCGCCATAATGCAGGTGAAGGAACAGATTACGAATATGAGGTGAATGAGAACATTCAATATGTATTGGATAAAACCGGCATGCAGATGACTCATTTTGTAATCCCCTCAGGAGACATGAATTATATCCCTTATGCCTATGCTGCCGGCATGAAAGTAGTATGTGCCTACAACGCATCCTTTATGGGATACCCTTCGGGAATCCGGGTGGATGGGGTTTTCCCCGACCATGATGTAAAAATATACCGAAGGTTCATTTACGATGATGATTATCCTGATTATAAAGATATTATGAATAAAATTGATGAGGTTGCCGAAAAATCCGTCAATGGCCAACACTATTGGTTCAATGATTTTACACACCGGATTTCTAATGATGCTTTGGGTGGCAGTCTTCGTTTCGATACTTTCCTGGAATTGATGCAAAATATTGAGCACACTTATGGTCGTTATGGTGATGACAGAATATGGATGGCTTCACTGCAGGATGTTCATGAATACCTCATGGCAAGAGATCTCTCGGTTCTTTACCCGGTTTGGGAAGGAAATGATTTACGGTTGGTCTTTGATCTTAGCCAGGTTCCCGGAGATCTTAGAAGATATGCACTTTCTGTGGTTATCGAAAGTTCTGAAACATTCACGGCAGAATCTTTAACGGATGGGGTAGTGGTATCTTATCAGTCAGGGCAGAGAAAGGGTTTGATAAATGTAGAGGAAGAGCATTATAAAGGATCTTTTAAATCAGGTGTTCACAGTGATCCATCTGTTAAAAATTCAGATATTTATGATAAGGGGATATCAAATTGCACGGTTTATCCGAATCCTGCACACAGCTCATTAGGAATTTCGCTTCATTCCGGCTATCATGATAATCTTTTATGGTATCTGTATGACATGACAGGTTACCGGATCATGTCAGGGAAAGAGGAAATCAATGAGGGTGCGGTCTCTTTCAGAATTAACGGTCTGAATCATTTATCTCCGGGGATTTATAATTTGCGCCTGATTCAAAAGGATAAGTTGATCAGCAAGAAAATAATTCTGCAATAATTTGCATCTTTGATTGGTAATTTATGAAAAACCAACAGGAGATGCCTAAAATTTATACGCGCACGGGAGATCATGGAATGACTTCCCTGGCGAGCGGTCATCGTGTTAAAAAAGACCATCCCAGAATCGAAGCATATGGTACGCTGGATGAACTGAATGCTTTTACCGGACTCTTGCAATCTGAGATGGAAGACGGGATTGAGAAGAAACGACTGACAGCAATTCAGCAGCGGATTTTTATTATTACTTCAAATTTGGCGCTGGACGATGATTCAAGCAGCAGGGGTCACAGGCTACCCTCTATTATTCAAAAGGATATTGATGATCTCGAAATGGCAATGGATGCCATTCAAAACCAAATACCTTCTTTAAAGCACTTTGTCCTGCCCGGTGGCAGTAGAACTGCAAGCCTGGCACATGTAGCCAGAACCGTATGCCGGCGTTCAGAAAGACAAATGATCCGTTTGGCCGAACAAGTTCAGATAGAACCATTAATGTTACAGTATATCAATAGATTATCGGATTATTTCTTTATGCTGGCCCGCCTTCTCATCCATCAAAAGGGGTTAAATGAGCAATATTGGGATGCTCACTTCAGATCACAAGAAGCTCAGGACGATAAATGAAATTGATTTATGGCCTGATAATTTACACCTTGTTGTAAACGTTTGGATTCGAAAAGAATCATTCGTTCGACAGGCAACTTTAATTCGGGTATGGAAGAAGGAAAAACCGGAGTGTTAATTATACGTAATTTGTTTCTGGCTAAAGTGATATGCGGATAAACCTTTTCGCGTTCTATCTTTTGCAGCAGTGTCTTTTCAAGTCGGTGTTGCAACCTGGTGAATAATTCATTTTCTTCAAAGAGTATCCATATCATACGGGCTCTTTTACTCGGCCACAGGCATATTTCTTTAACGACCAATTCAAAAGTATCTGTTTCAGAAGCTATATGTTGAATAACCCGTGAGATATGAACGGCCTGATCACCGGGAACTTCACCTATAAAACAACTTGTCACATGCAAGTTCTTAAATGGTATCCAACGCCAACCTTTCGTATTCTGGTTTAAGTCTTTGAATTGTTTGCAAAAAGCCAGTAATTTCCCTTCGACTGAAAAGCCTGTAAATAGTCTCAAAACGTGTGTTCGCATGGTTAAAAATACTTTATATTTGTGGCGTTTTAAAATCCAAAAAAAATGAAAATATCTGAAGTAACCGCACAAGAAGTATTGGATTCACGCGGAAATCCGACTGTTGAAGTTGATATCAGACTTGACAGCAATGTAACGGCAAGAGCTATTGTCCCTTCAGGCGCTTCTACCGGCGAGAAAGAGGCAGTTGAGTTAAGGGATGGAGACAAAAACCGGTTTGGTGGCAAAGGTGTTCTGAAAGCCGTTCAGCATGTGAACGAATTAATCGCCCCTGTGGTAACCGGAATGGATGTATATGACCAAAGAATGATTGATTACACTATGATTGATCTCGACGGCACACCCAATAAGGGGAAACTCGGAGCTAATGCCATTCTGGGAGTTTCACTGGCAGTGGCACATGCAGCTGCCAAGAATGCCGGTATGCCTCTCTATCGTTATATTGGTGGCACTAATGCCTACATCCTTCCCGTACCATGTATGAACGTAATCAACGGGGGTGCCCACGCTGAAAGCAGTGTTGATTTCCAGGAATTTATGATCTCTCCCCATAACGCGCCGGATTTTGCAACTGCCATCCGCATGGGAGTTGAAACTTTTCACGCATTAAAATCGGTATTAAAAGCCAAAGGATATTCTACCGGCGTGGGCGATGAGGGGGGATATGCTCCCAACCTGAAATCCAATGAAGAAGCAATTGAAGTTATTATTCAGGCTATTGAGCAAGCAGGTTATTCGCCCGGCAAGGATATCTCTATCAGCATTGATCCTGCCACCAGTGAAATGTGGGAAAACGGAAAGTATCACTTTAAAAAATCCGATCAAAGTGTAAAAACTTCTGAAGAGATGATCGAAATATGGAAAGACTGGATCAGTAAATATCCGATTGTATTGATCGAAGACGGTATGTCAGAGCATGACTGGACAGGCTGGCAGATGCTGAATAAGGAGATTGGAAGCCGGGTTGAACTGGTTGGTGATGACTTGCTTTGTACCAACAAAACTCTTCTTCAGGAGGCCATTGATAAAAAAGCAGTTAATTCTATTCTTATCAAATTGAATCAGATTGGGACACTTTCTGAGACCCTTGAAACAATTGAACTGGCCAGGAAAAACGGATATTTCTATTTTATCTCTCACCGATCCGGAGAAACTGAAGATACCACGATTGCAGATCTGGTTGTAGCAACCGGTGCCGGTCACATTAAAACAGGATCGGGATGCCGTACCGAACGAATCGCCAAATTCAACCAATTACTTCGTATTGAACGTGAATTGGGTAATGCAGCCGCTTTTGCCGGTCTCGGTGCATTTAAAAATGCATAGTATAAGGATTTTAATTAAAAAAAGGCCGTAATTCACGGCCTTTTTTTATTTTTATACAAATACCCAAACCATGATGAAATATATTCCGGTTATGTTTATGCTCTGTTTTCGCCTTGTGCAGGCAGAGCCCGGATTCTTAAAAAGCATATCAGATTCGTTACCTGACTACCTGATTGAAAAACCGTACACTTTTGTTTCGGCCGGTTTGAACTTTCAGGGCACACTCACACTGCCGAAAAACAAACTCAGCAACCTGCCGGTTACTGTTCTGGTCCACGGTTCGGGCCCGAATGACCGGGATGAAACTATCGGTCCGAATAAACCATTCAGAGACCTTGCATGGGGACTGGCAAAATATGGAATTGCAACCTACCGGTACGATAAACGCACTTTTACATTTGTCAGCGAGGTGACTAAAAATTACGACCAATTTACTCTCGACCAGGAAACTGTTGACGATGCAGTGCAGGCTGTTCTTGCACTAAAAAGTGATGATTCACTAAATCCTGCATCGATATTTATCATTGGTCACAGTCAGGGTGCTTTCGCTGCTCCGCGTATCGCGCAACATGAACCGGACATTAACGGTGTGATTATGTTAGCCGGTAATGCACGCCCTTTACAGAAGCTGCTTCTCGAACAGTATAATTACGTTCTTGGAATTGATGGGATCACTGATTTTGAACAGAAAATCATCGATGAACTAAAAATTAAAGTAGATAACCTTAAGAAACTGTCTGACACTACATTGCCACCGGCCAATCAACTTCCCCTTAATCTGCCGGGAAGATACTGGCTGAGTTTTATTCATTATGATCCGGTTCACACCGCGGAGCAGATCAGCACGCCATTGCTGATCCTTCAGGGAGAAGAGGATTATCAGGTCTCCATGCAGGACTTCGCTTTATGGCAAAGTGCGTTACAGCAGAAACCTCAAGTAACGCTAAAATCATATCCCGGTCTCAATCACCTGTTTTTCCCAGGTCAACCCGGAGTTAAAAGCAAACCATCAGATTATCAGAAAGTAAATCATGTGGATCCGCTGGTAATCAGGGATATAGCCATGTGGATCCATAACCATTCAGAACCAATGAAATAATAAATAAACCATGAAAAGAAGAAAATTCGTCAAAACAGCAACGGTCAGTAGTGCCGGATTAATGATACCTGAAGTATTGTGGCCCGCGATTCAAAGACGGCAAATAAAAGGTAAACCGGCTACCAATATCAAGGATGCCCTGAAATTTCCAAGAAATGAAAACAGTATGCCGGGATTATTCCCCGGTCGCGTAATCCAGGTTATTCATCCTGACAGTGTAGTAAACCAGAAACCTGTTGAATCCGTTGCCTATGAGATGATCGAACAGGCTATCTGCCAATTGACGGATCAGAAAAATCTGAAAAAAGCATGGCGAAAGCTGGTAAACAGAAACGATCGGATCGGATTGAAAATCAATCCGGTTGCAGGTCCGCTTCTTTCAACGAGCCACGCAGTAACCCAGTCGGTTATCCAACAACTTGAAGAATCCGGGATAACGCGCAAAAACATAGTTATTTTTGACCGCAGGGAGTTCCAACTACATGAAATCGGTTATACTTCAGAGAATTATCCCGGAATCAGGATCACCGGAACTGAATGTAAGGATGAGAACGGATCATTTTATGATGCCGACGGCAAACTGTACAGCCTTGAACGAATAGACAAAAAGTGGTTTTACTGGGCTGATTGTGAAATGGAGTATGGTAAGGAAACGATGCCCTTTATGGTCAATTCAGGGAAATATTCTTACTTCAGTAAAACCGTGACGCAGGAACTCGACAAGATCATTAACATTCCTATTTTGAAAAATGCGGGATCCTCTGTAACTCTGTGTTTAAAAAACCTTGCATATGGAGTAATTACCAACACCAGTCGGTTGCATCAGAAACTCTGGAGTGATACCTGCGCCGAAGTTTGTGCTTTTCCTCCTCTCAGAGACAAAGTTGTTTTAAATATCGTGGATGGGCTGATCGGATGTTACGACAAAGGTCCGGGGGCAAATCCTCAGTTTATTACAGCCTATCATACTATTCTGGCCGGAACAGATCCGGTTGCCGTTGACCGGGTAGGATATGACATTGTGATCAAAAAGAGAATCGAAGAAGGGGTTCAAAGCAGAGATAATCCCAGGGGAAAAGCATTTATTAATATGGCAGGCAAGTTAAATCTGGGTGAATCCAATCTTGACCAGATTAATTGGAAACGTATTGAAATGGGTTAAATTATGAGAATATTTTACCGTATTATCCTGTTCATCCTGATTACTATGACCATTCATCTTGATGCACAGCAGTTTATTGGTTTAAGCGATGATTTAATTGAAGGTCTGAAAGTTACTTCTGATGAAAAATATGACGGTGGTTCTCTTTGGGGATATATGGATGGCGGAGCCGATCTGTACCTTGAATATGGTTTTAACAAGCTGATCTATCAGGAGCTTGAATGGAGAGGGATGAAATTCAAACTCGAATTATTTGAAATGCAGGACCCCATTGCCGCATGGGGTATTTATAGTGTCAATCATCGTAATTGTTTACCTGTTGATACACTTTCAGGGCTCAGTTGCCTGAACAGGTTCCAGTACCAGCTGGTAACCGGGACATTTTACCTGAACCTTATGACTGCTACGGATAATGAAGAATCACGTAATGCAATGGTATATCTTGGCCGTCAACTGGTTGTTCAACTACCTCATAAACAATTAATATTACCAGCCTGGCATCTCCTGAAAGATTCTGCGAATGTCATGAACCGTGTGAAAATCTTTATGGGTCCCGTTGCGATAGATAACAATCTTTTTAAATGGTATGACTGGCTTGATGATTTTGGCGCATACCGGTTATACCAGTTGCCTGATAAGGAAAAGAGAGGACGCGACCGTTTTTTTCTTGAGTGTTCAAAAGACCAGATTCGTATTTTCTTAAAGCGTCTGGGATTATCTGTTACCGATAAGGAATTACAAAAAAGTTATCTGGATCAAACACATGGTTTTAAAATTAACATAACATTTTCCGGTCTTGAAATTAACTAACCACGAATTTACCGGTACCTGCAGGGTGATTATTACCGGTGGCCCCGGATTCGGAAAATCCTCTTTGGTCGGTCATTTAATCCGGATGGGATACAGGGGGTTTCCTGAGGTTGCCAGAGAATTAATCCAGGATGGATTTCAGGCACCAATTCATCAGCAGGATTATCCGTCCAATGATGATTTTTTTAAACAGATCTATCGTAACAGAATGCAACATTATGAAGCCTGCCATCCGGGTGAAATATGCTTCTATGATCGTGCACTCCCGGATAGTCTGGCTTTTTTTCGCTTTATGAATCGCCGACCCCCGGATTTTTTAGTTAAAGCAATCGCCAACCACCCT
>Ga0190359_1000143_pt1 | contig 45684 bp, 48 predicted proteins | sample 48721823_MG_FD_161269 | JGI IMG/M metagenome (GOLD analysis project Ga0190359, IMG submission 161269) | Hydrothermal vent microbial mat bacterial communities from Southern Trench, Guaymas Basin, Mexico - 4872-18-2-3_MG | ecosystem: Environmental > Aquatic > Marine > Hydrothermal vents >...
TTTGAGGTTGTTTCAAGAAACCATATTCTTGCTTTTAAAGACTCAGCGTTGGTAATTAGACTCTAATCTTACCAGGGCATATAGAATGTTGCACAAAGCCAATACTTAAGTTTATTAGAGATAACTTTAAAGATAAGGTAATAGTAAATATAATGGGACAGTATAGACCTTGCTGGAATGCTTTTAGATATAGTGAAATAAAAAGATATGTAAACGAAAAGGAAATTAATGAAGCTATAGATTACGCCACAAAGCTTGGATTAAATTTTATTATTTGAGTTTTTTATGAATTAGAAACTTAATTAATAAACCTGACTAGTGTTGAGTTTAAAAATTTTTCAGCCTTCTGCAGTATTTTCTTTGATTCATTATATGTTATTTGCTCTATGGCTCTGTCATAATTTAACCACTTATAACCTATATGTTCAAAAGATAATTTAATATGTTCTTCCTTTGTTTCTGCTAAAAGAAAAACAACCTTCTTTGAAACAAGATTTTTGTCTTTTTTATAAAAATAATGTATGAATTCCCTAAATCCCTTTATGAACCTCAGATTCCTGATTCCTGTTTCTTCTTCTATTTCTCTTCTTGCTGTTTCCTCTTCAGTTTCATTTTTTTCAATATTACCTTTTGGAAAGTCCCAATGCCCAGCTTCGTAGTGTAATAATAGATACAACCTTTCTTTGTTTTGCCTAAATATTACTGCACCAGCGGATTTCTCATTTATCATTTGGTTCTTGATAGTTTTTCCTAAAGCCTATTCTTTTTCTTTAATTTTTTTATATGCTTCTCTTCTACAAATCTTTCATGCACTGGAATATCTGAATCATCTATTTCAATTTGATTATCTACCTCTTTCTTTATTTTTTTTCTTATATCTTCCATATTTAAAGATAATAATAAAAAACTTTATAAAGTTTATTTTTTAGGTCTTATTAGAGGTGGTGTAAATGGCAGAGGAGGAATATGATGATGTTTACTCAGAAGAAGGTAGAGAGAGCCTTGTAGAAGATGATGAAATTTCTCCAGAAGAAGAGGGATTTATGGAGGGTGCGAACGGAGGAGGGCAGGGAGCAAAGTGCAGAAGATGTGGAGCGATATTGGGGGATGACTTCATAGAGAAAGAGATTGATGGGGAAATATATAGGTTCTGCTCTGATGAATGTGCTGAAAAATATTCAAAGAAAAAAGGATAACTCTAGATGCTACAAGATAGGGTGCTGTGGATGGAGTTTTCTTAATACTAAAAGGTATTTCGGTGATAGGTGGAAGAAGAGATTTGATAGCGTTCTCCAATGTTATGCTAGCATGTTTGATATTGTTGAGGTAAACTCTTCTTTTTACCATATACCAAAGCTTGAAACAGCAGAAAAATGGAGAGAACAAGTAAATAAAATAAATAATAAGTTTGAATTTACATTAAAGGCGTCAAGGATAATAACACATACTGACAGATTTTCTTCAGAAAAATCAATAAGAATATTTGACATATACAGAAAAGTTGCAAAAAGATTGGATTCTAAGATTATATTACTACAATGCCCTGCTTCTTGGACCCCATCTGAAACCAATATAAGAAACTTCAAAGGATTTCTAAAAAAAGTTAGATATGAATTAATCGCATGGGAACCCAGAGGAAAGTGGTGGGATAAGTTAGATTTAGTAAAGGAAATATGCAGTGAGTTTAATCTTATTCATTGTGTTGACCCACTTAGAATCCATCCTCAATACTTTTCTAGAAAGAATATTGCTTATTTCAGGCTACATGGATTTGGAAAACCATCGATGTATAATTACAGTTTTAATAGAGAAGAGTTATATAAAATAAAAAAAATTTTAATTAGCTTAAAAAAGAAAAGGAATTATGTCTTCTTCAACAATGCTACAATGTATGAAGATGCATTAAAATTTATAAGAGGAATTAAAAAGAACGATTAACTATTTAAATAAAGTAAGCTTTTCTATTTGATATGCAAAAAACTGGGATTGTCAATCTACCTTTGCATGGGGGGAAGGCTCCACCTTGGCTTTTTAGGAGAATGGTTAAGCTATCTGGGGCTATAACTGAGGTTTTGATTTACGAATTTGGAAAGAATGAGTTTATAAGAAGAATTGCGAATCCTTTTTGGTTTCAGGCATTAGCTTGCACTATTGGCTTTGATTGGCATTCAAGTGGAACAACAACTACAACTCTAGGCGCTTTAAAGGAAGTGCTAAATAAATCTAACCTAGGCATAAAGATTGCGGGTGGGAAAGGTGCAATATCAAGAAAGGCTCCAAAAGAGATAGAAAGATTTGCAGAAGAATTTGACATGTCAACGAACAAGATAAAAAGACTGATTTATTCTTCAAAAATGAGTGCAAAGGTGGATAATTCTTGTATACAAGACAAATACCAACTTTACCACCATTGTTTTGTTTTTTCTGAAGATGGAAAATGGGCTGTTATACAACAAGGAATGTATGAGAGATATGCAAGAAGGTACCATTGGTTAAGTGACAATATTAATAGCTTTGTTAATGAGCCGCATGATGCTATATGTTGTGACAGAAAAGAAAACAAGGTCTTAGATATGACTGCAAATGAGAGTGAAGAGGTTAGAAATATTTCAGTTGATATTGTAAGAGACAACCCAAAACACATAGAAAAATATCTTAAAGAACCAGAGCAAAAAACATTACAGAGTTTTGAGACATTAAGTTTCAGGCCAAGGCATTCTATTATTAACCAAGAGAAGATAAATATTGAGATGCTAAAGAAAACATATGAATTACAACCGAGGAACTATGAAGAGCTTGTTTCCATTAAAGGTATTGGACCAAAAACCATAAGAAGTCTTGCTCTAATTTCGGAGTTGATTTATGGCAAGAGAGCTTCATGGAAGGACCCTGTTAAATTTTCATTTGCACATGGTGGGAAGGATGGTTATCCATACAAGATAAGCAGACGGCACTATGATAAGTCAATAAGTATATTGAGGTCTGCAATAGAAAACGCAAAAATAGGAATGAAGGACAGGCTCTATGCTATAAGAAGGCTAAATAAGTTTTACAGGGGTTAATTTATAATATTAATATGTTTTTATAATCTTTATTAGCCTTTTTAAGTCTATATCGCTTCTAATTGAAACTGGGTCAAAGTGAGTACACGATGCTTTGTGGTTTATTTTTTTTATTTTTTCTATTATTGTAGAAAGTTTTGGTATTTTTAATTTATTTCTTTTACAGATTTTGTGGATATTATAGAATCCTATTACATCTATTTTAGATTCTTCTTTTATTAAGTTCAAAAATTTTTTATTTTCTTCAATCTTATTTTTTTCTAACATCTTACCTACCAATTCTTTATCCCATAAATGCCCTTTCCACAATGGTCCAGCTTTTTTGTACATTCCATGTTGTTTCATTATTAAATCCGTTTTCTCCTTACTTTTTTCGCACCTAAAAAAGACTCTCATATAGTGGTCTTTGAAATATGAAAACATAGGAATTAACGCTTTGCCGTATTGAGAGCCTATTAGTTGTATTTTCCTTATTAATATTCTAAGCCCAATCTCATGCATTAGTTCGTTCCTCAAAGGAATAGCCCAATATTTCCTTAGGCATGCTTTTGGATAGGATCCAGCAAGTGCTGAGGTGTCTGTCGCTGTAACAGCCAATATTCCATTTCTTGATATCCTCTTTAGTGAAGAGTCAAGATATGGAGATGGATTGCCGAAGGGGTCTATGTCTATGTAATCAAACCCCTTTGATTTCAAAAGAAATAGATTTGCATCTTCGTTATTTATGGAATGTTTCTTTATTTTTAATTTATTAAGTTTAAAGTTTCGCTTTATAATATTTATTGCTTTCTTTTTATAATCATTGACTAGAATTTTATCAATTTTATTTTTTTCTAATTCTTTTAGAAACCTTATTGCTCTAATTCCAGTTCCAGCTAGAGGTAATGCTATTCTTAGTTTTTTCTTTTCAATTGAGTTTAATAGTAGAATTGAGATATCCCTATTGAATTTCATAACTGAGTTATAAAAAACATCCATCTTCTTTGAAATCTTATTTGTCTTAGGAACATATATTAGGGCTTTACCTTCACTAATAATTTTGTACATTGTTTTATGGGAAAGAATTATTAAATAAAAATATTGTTCTTTTTGATATCTAAAATCTCTATTTTGTCTCCTACTCTGGTCTTTGTTTGCCCTATTTTTCCTGCTGGCAATTCTATAATGTACTTTGCCTTATTCCTTGGCCTGTAGAATGTAAAGGGCCTAAGGTTTTCTTTTAGTTCTGTGACTTCTTTATGTTCATTTAAAAATAAAACATCTATTTGATAAAAAACAAAAAACATATGTAACAGAGTTATCTTTTCTTTTTTGAATGGGAATACTAAAGCTACATCCTTAATCTTCTTTGAGAACATTAATCCTATGGATTTCTTAAAGATATTTTTGCATATCTTCAATTTTTTCACTAGTATTTTTTTTCTTGTTTTATTTATTAGCATTTTTAAAGGATTATTACTAGAGAGAAGTTTCAATAAATAGGAATATTTAAATATTTCCTATAGTTTTAATTCTTCAAGGGTTTTTTAGTCTAGTTGTTATATTTACTAAAAAAGGGGGGTAATATAAATGGAAGGGTGTAATTTGAAGTCAAGGATTATTTCTATTCTTATTTCTATGTTTTTATTGATTTTTGTTTCAAATGTTTTGGCTCAATCGAATATTTTTGATTTCTATGGGTATGTGAAAGACGCTAATGGAAACTATGTAAGTGGAGCAAATGTTACATTAAGAGAAGAGCTTATGGGCCCTGGAGGGACGCCATTAATATTTTCCACTTTATCAGATGCTAATGGCTTTTTTAATATTTCAAGTGTAAATGGCAGTACACTATATTTGCTTTCAATAGTTAAGTATTCTAATGGAGTTGCACAGCTTGTTAATAAACCACTTCCCCCCCTTCCATCAGATATGTATGAGTTTCAATTGATTAATCAAACATTTTATTTAAAAGATGCTGCTACAATAAACATAACAATGTATAACGAAAGTGGGGATGATGTAAGCTTTAATGGATTTGTCCTAGACACAAAATATAATTATCCAATAGCGAAATTTGAGGATGAGAATAATCCAGTAATTAGAAAAGAGGTTGTTATCCCTGCTGGGAGGTTTAACTATTCTGTTGTTGTCTGGAAATCTGGTTATGCTCCTCCAAGGTCATTCAATGCTATTGCATACAATACAAGTAGAGGAGATATAGTAAATGTAAGAGAAAATATAACCACAAATATGTTTTATCTGACTGGTTATTTAAAATGGCCTAATGGAAGCAATGTCACAAATGTTAATTTTACAGATGTTGCTTCTTATTTTCCAATTAGTAATTTTTTACCCCTAGATGGAGAAATAAAGGGATTCCAAAAGTATGTTGGAAGCAAAGGTGGTTATGCATGGTATAATATTTCTGTACCAGGGCCAAACCTTGATATCTTCGTTATGGCATTCGCTAATGATTCAGAATATTATATGGGTACTGCAAGAGTAACCATAACTGGTAATAAAGAAGAAAATATAACAATATATCCGTTAGCAGGTAGTTATGATATAGCAACTAGTACAAGTGTAGTGAATGTAAATACTAGTAAGACTACAATTAATGTTTTCTATGATAATGGAACACAAAATGTAAGTGCTGGGGAGACCTTCTTTGATATTCTAGTGAATTATAATGGAACACAGATTAAATTCACAGCAAAAACAAATCTTAGTGGTTCAGCTAAGATTCCATTAAGGAATGATACAGGTGCAACAATAGAGATATTCAATGATAGGTTTCCACCAAGAAAGTTTACTTATAGTGGAGCTGAGCTTGAATCAGATATTAATATTATACTGAAGGGATTTGATAGAATGGAGGATGTAGAAGGAAACATAATTCAAGATATAAAGTCAGAATTTTTTGTTTCAAACTCAAGTTGTGATGTTCCGAATCCACCTTCTGATTGTTTGGTATTTGAAATAAGTAATGCTTCAAATCCAAGAGAGGGAGTAAAACTCTTATTGTTGCCTGGGGATGTATCAGTAAGATTAACCCAACTTTCAACAAATATTGTTGTACATTATAAGAATACAGACCTAATAGCTTCTGGCCCACCAGACTTTGAACCAAGCACTAGGGCTAATAATACTGGTTCTGGAGCATCTTTGAGAGATATTTGGAGATTTGGAAGTTTAGGCCCTGAAATTTATGAAAGCCTTCTTGTTGGTGTCCCGTATAATAGTTCAAGGATTGATGAAACTTATGCACCATTACCAAGTATATTAATAGGTAATTTATATGATGTACAAAACAATTGGGTACCAATATGGAATTCAACAGACGACCCAAATGCCTCAAATGTCCCATCCGCTTACAGTGATTTTGATAGCAGATGGTTTAATGCTAGCTATGGTGGAATGCCATGTACTAATGACTTGGATGTTTTCAATTCACTAAGTCAGGGTTGTTATGTAGACAAAACAAATGACATGATATGGTTAAAGATACCCCATTTCTCTGGACTTGGAATAACTGTGCAGGCATATGCTAACTTAGGTAACATTACATCAGATAGGGCTTCTTATTCTTGCTATCCAAGCTGCTCTGCTTATATTAACTTGACTATGAACAACTCAGACCTTGCAGGGGTGCAGAATATCTCTGTTAACAATACAGCAACAGTTACTGGGATAACTTACAAGATAGAATATAAGAACCTCTCAAACGGAGAGTGGGTCTACTTAGGGACAGCAAACGACAATAATAGCTGGATATACGATTATGATTTAGTTTTATATAATAGCTCAAATGTAGATAATACAACACATCAGTTTAGAATCAATATAACACTTCCTAGTGCACTATCAACAAAATGGAATTTTAGTTTAGTAATTAATGGTAGCATATATACCCTTGATCCATGGTTAGATAGTATAAACCTAACAAGTCCAGCAGATGGTGCTTCTGTTGCTTCAGGTAGTAACAATTTTGTATTTACATTGTTTTCTGACAGCTATCCAACACAAAATTGTACACTTTATGTTGATGGCAGTGCTGTTGCATCAAATGCTTCAACGGTTAATGGTTCAGCAACTACACTCACAGCCAGTGTAACAAGTTCTGGTAGTTGGTATGTGAGTTGCAATGAAACAGGAAACTCCGAAGTAAGAACATTTATAGTTGATACAACTGGGCCAAGCATAACCTCTCTAAATTATCCAGGGAATAATCTAAAAGTAGGTAGTAGTTCTATAAACTTCAACTGGACAGCTACTGATGATATAGATACAAGCTTTGAGTGTAATTTAACTCTAGATGGGTTAGTCAATGCAAGCAGCATAACTGTAAGTAATGGGACCCCAGCAAACTATACAGTAAATAATATTAATGACGGGACACATAACTGGAGTGTAATTTGCGAGGATGGTGTGGGTAACACAGGAAGTTCGCAAACTTATACCTTCTATATAGACACAACAGCACCTACTGTAACTATGAACCAGCCAACGGATGGTATGAATACAAGTAGCAGGATTATTAATGTAACCATAGTAGACTCAATCGCAGGAATAGATAATGAGTCTATAATGGTTGATACATATATCTGGAATGGTTCGGCGTTTATTAATCAAACGAGATACTTATTCCCTAATAATGTAAGTTGCACAAGCACAGCAATGAATAGTACAAGCACGACATGTACATTTAATGCCTCCAAATTACCTGATACTGCAAATAGTAGCATAAATATTAGCGTGTTTGTAAATGACTCTCTTGACAATCAAAAGGTATCATCAATAGTCTTTAACCTAGATACTGTAGTGCCAGTTATGAATTCTATTAGTTTATCTGATAGCTATATAAGTTCTGGACAAGCAATTACAGTTACTGTTAATAGTACAGATACCCCTGGTACAGGTATTAGTAGTGTAACTCTAACATACTCTGTTGATAGTGTCAATGATACTACTCTCACAAAGGGAACAGGGGATTTATGGTTGGATTCAATCCTCGTTACAGAATCAAGTGATGGAAGCTACAATATTAGTGCAACAAGTGTAGATTATGCAGGAAATAGCAATGCAATCTCTGCTATAATCAGGATAGACAATACAGCACCTACAATATCTGGAGCCTACGCCGATAATAGCTTATTGAGTAATTCTCCGACAATTACTGATGCTGATGGAAATGTAACAATAAACTGGACAATTACAGATGTAAACCTTTCGTCTACTAATTTGTCAATAGACTCAGGTGTTATAACCAACTCTTCAACTTCAGCTGTAAATTCGTTTACTACAAGCTTGTCTGCGGGAGAACATAATGCCACTATAAGTGCTATTGATGAGGCAGGAAATAGTGTTACAACAACATATACATTCTATATGAATTCACAGGAGAATACCAGTGAAATACTAAGTAAAATACAAAACGCAATAGGCTCGGATACAGCATTAAGTTTATCTCTAAAAGAAAGTGATGGGACTGACTTATCAAGTAATTTAACATACCTAAATAAAACATTAGTACTAGAGATACTCTTAAATGGAACAAATGGACAGAAGGCATGGGGTACAATAAGAGAATTCAGTGGTCTATATGCTAAATGGAATAACAGCGATAAAATAAGAATAGAAAAGGATAGTTCATCAAGTATAGGAACAAGGATAACACAAAGAGCAGGAACAACTTTAGACAAGTTTATATTGTTTAGGAATGCATCTTATTTCCTTGGTAGTAGCAGATTTTCCCAAGGTGCATCAATTATATTTAATCAGAGTTTACCATCTGGCTATGATGTATTGTATATAGAAGATGATGATGGTGAAACAATCTATAAACTAAGTAGATGTACTACAGTCCCTACAACAATAACAACCGATAATATGTGCTATGTGAACACATCAAATAATGTAACACTGTATATACCTCATTTCTCTGGTGGGGGACTAGCGAATGACACAACAGCACCAATTATTAATATAACAGACCCAGTGAACAATACTATAAAGAACAACAGTTACTTTACACTTACATTTGATGTTTGGGAGGCAAATCCAAAAACAAACAATCAATTTTGTAGGTATAATCTTACAAACAGTACAAACAAGGAGATAGAAGTAGGTTATCTTACAACACCTACACCAACTGGAACAAAGTATACATTCACTAAGGCTATAAGTGGTCTAAAAAACGATACATACAATATAACTATAATTTGTGCTGACTTAAATAACCAAAGTAGAACAGTAGTTCATAATTTCACGGTCGCAGATTCAATAGCTCCAAGGATAACTTCCATAAGTACATCATCAAGTGGAACAACAGAGGTAACAGTAACCTTATCTGTTACAACAGATGAAGCAGCAACATGTAGGTATAGCTCGGCTGATGTAGCATATTCTTCAATGAGTTTAATGTCAAGCACTGGAGGGACTTCCCATTCTTATAGTAATAAATTTTATTTAGATAGTTCAGGCAGGTATTATGTGAGATGCATGGATGAAATGGGAAATGCCATGACAAGTTCAAACTCTACCTCATATAGCATATACATAACAGAAGAAACTACAACCAGTTCAGGCGGAGGTGGGGGAGGAATTGGATATAGGCTAGTAAAGAAAAAAACAACCGCCTTTGAGTTAATTGACATTATAAGAGAGTTCTATGAAGGGACTTCAAAACTTAGTGCTTTTGATATAATTGATAAGATAAGAGAATTTTATGGAGGTTAAAATGAAAAAAAGCATAACTTATTTGGTGATGATATTACTAGCTATAAGCCTTGTTTCTGCAGTTTCAGTAACAAGAGTGTTACCAAAAAGAGCTAACCCAAATAGTGAATTGACAGTAAAACTAAAAATAACAAACGCTGATAGCACAGGCCTATTAACATTAGAAGAAGAATTGCCCAAGGGGATTTCTATTAAGGATTGGAAAGTAATCGGTGCAAAGGAGCCAAAGGACAAAATTAATACGAGAGAGAAAGATAATAGGTTTGGTTGGTCATTCACGCCAAGTGGTTCATCTGCCACTGTTGAGTATAAGATAAAGTTAGGTAAGAGCGATGTAGATTTTGGTACGCTTATTTATTTTGATAAATCTGGATACGGAAAGGTTGACCCTGAAAGCTTAAAGGTTGCTCCAATAACTTGTGGTGATGGTATTTGTGAAGGTAATGAAAACCCTGAAACCTGTGCAGCAGATTGTCCGAAGAAAGCCGAAACGCCAAAACCAGAAGAAACTCCTAAAGCAGAAGAAACGCCAAAAACACAAGTGAAAGAGGAGGAAGAAGAAGTTACAAAGATACCAACCATAGGAATAGCAATCGCAGCTGTAGTGTTGGTGATAATAGTTATTTTGGTATATTTAGCAAAAAAGAAAAAATAAAGTTTTTTTATTTTAAAACTTTATTTATTTTAATTCTCTTTATCTATAGAAATAGCAGCATAGCCAACAGCGGAGCTATAGTCATTTATGATGTCTCCTGAGGTATAGTAGTTTAATAATCTTGATTTATTTGCACCTAAAATCTTTGATACTGCTATTGTGGTTGCTATTGGAACCCTCCCACAAATCGTAGCTCCTGTTTCAGTTATGTAATCAAGAAAACCATCTGCATCTAGACTTTTTATCTTCTCTATTGCACCCTTATCAAGATTATACATATTTTCTTTTATATCTGAGTGAAATGGAAAGAAACCATAATTTATACCATAGTGGGTAAAATCGGAAGAGGCTATTATAATCGCTCTTTTTTTTGTCTCAATTATGGTCTTTGCTATTGATTCGGCTATTTTTTTATAGTTTCTATCTTCTGAAACAATTATAGGGGCTATCCTCATCTGTCTTAAGTAGTCTTTATTGACAAACTGAAGGAAAGGAAGTTGAACTTCTATTGAATGTTCTTGAGCATGAGCTTCCTCATTTTGCACCAATCCGGAGTTTTTCATCAAAAGCTGATTAAACTCTTTATCTACCTTTACCATACCAAACGGTGTTTCCCAGTCTTCTAAAGAAACACAAGAAGGAAAACCGGAATGTGACAAGCCAATAAGAATATAAATATCTGCCAATTTGCTTTCTGCTATTTCTTTATATGCCCAAGCTGCACATGGCCCAGAGAACTGATATCCTGCATGCGGTGATATAATAGCAAGTATCTCTTTAGTTCTTTTTTTTATTGGCAATGCGCCGGGTCCAAGTCTTGAATGGAAACAATCATTAATTTGGTTGCTTAGCTCATCAAAATCAGAAGAATAGAATATCCCGGCTACTGAAGGCTTTCTTGCCATATTAAAGTAATAATAGGGAAGGATATAAAAATATTTATGTTTTTTACTTATTATGTTCCCTCCTGCCAAGAAGTTAAATACTTTATCTGCTCTTTAGTCATCTCATCAATCTCTATACCCATGGCATCTAATTGAAGTTTTGCTATTCTATTATCTATCTCATCTGGTAGTTTTATAACTTTCTTAGGTAGTTTGTCTTTGTTCTTAACAGCATATTCAGCAGCTAATGCTTGTCCACAAAAGGACATCGCCATTATTGTTGATGGATGTCCTTCTGCTGCTGCTAGGTTAACGAGTCTGCCTTCGCTACAAAGATATATGTGCTTTCCATTTTTTAAAGTGTATCTCTCAAGAGAATCGCGTACCCTCTCCACTTTTTTTGTTATTTTTTTTAGGCTAAGAATATCTATCTCTATATCAAAGTGGCCAGCATTCGCTAAAATTGCTCCTTCTTTCATTTTATTGAAGTGTTCTTCCCTTATGACATGTTTATTACCAGTTACTGTTACGAAGATATCTCCTACTTTAGAAGCTTCTGATAGAGGCATAACTCTGAAGCCATCCATTACAGCCTGTAAAGCTTTAAATGGATCAACCTCAACTACAATAACTTCTGCATCCATACCTTTAGCTCTCTTTGCTACTCCTTTTCCACAGTTTCCATAACCACAGACAACAAACTTTCTTCCAGCAAGTAAGATACTTGTAGCTCTTAGTATTCCGTCTATTGTACTTTGTCCTGTGCCTTTTATATTATCCATTAGATATTTTGTTTTTAAATCATTAACAGCAATAATAGGATACTTTAAAGAGCCCTCATTCTCCATTGCCTTTAGCCTTATTATGCCGGTTGTTGTTTCTTCAGCGCCTGCTATTATATTTTGAATTAGTTCTGGATGCTTTGAATGGATTTCGCTAACTAAATCACAACCATCATCTATTGTGTAGTTTGGTTTTGTGGCTATAACATTTTCCATAAACCTGTAGTAGTCTTCTCTTTTTTCACCCTTATAAGCCCATATTTTTACTCCTTCTTCTGCTAAAGCAGCAGCAACATCATCTTGAGTGGAAAGTGGATTGCATGCACATATAGCTACTTCAGCTCCACCTGCAATTAAGGTTCTCACAAGGACTGCCGTTTCTTTTGTAGGATGTAAAGCCATACCTACCCTTATCCCTTTTAACGGCTTTTCTTTTTTAAATCGTTCTCTTACCTTGAGTAATGCTCCCATCTGTGATTCTGCCCACTCAATATTTCTCCTTCCTTGCTCAGCTAGCCCTATATCTTTTATCTCATAGTTTTCTGATTTATCCATAACTATCACCCATGTGACAGCTATTTTGTAATATTTATATATTTTTCTTATTTTTTTGTTTAAATTGTCTAATTTTTTTTTATTTTTTTAGACAAATAACGAAAAATTTAAATATTAGGTAGACAAATTTAAAAAGAAATGGACCTTGATAGGAAGGATTTTGCTATTATCAGTGCATTAAAAGAAAACTCAAGGTTATCCATAAGAGATATTGCAAGAAAAACAGGATTGAGGCCTAGTACTGTTCATAAAAGAATACTAAGGCTGAGGGAAAGGGGGGTTATTGAGAAGTTTACGATAAAACTCAATAATAGGGCGGTGGGTGAAGGATTTATTGTATTTGTCTTAATAAAAACAAAGCCAGCTGTAATGCTTGATAAGGTTGTAAGCAATAAACATGTGAAAGAATTTTTTGGTGTAACTGGAGAATATGATTTACTAATGAAACTGAAATTCAAGGATGTTGAGGAGTTTAATGATTTTATAATCAGGTTTAGGAAAGAACAGGCAATTCAAACTACACATACAATGGTTGTTACTGCAAACATAAAAGAAGAAATTTGAATCATATTTATTTTGGACTGGGATATTGTTTTTAACACCCCCAACTTTTTTAAATTAAGGAGGAGTTCTCCAAATATCCCAGTTCTTTTTTTATTTTTTTCTTGGGCCAAAAAGTTTTGTGCCTATCCTAACCATGTTTGCTCCTTCTTCTATTGCAACCTTATAAGAATCTGACATACCCATGGATAAAATATCCATATCCACATTTTCTATATTTAGATTTTTAATTTTGTCAAACAATTTTTTTGTGTTTCTAAAATAAAGCCTATAGTCCTCTGGATCCTCAAAATAAGGCGCCATTGTCATTAGCCCTTTTACCTTAATGTTATCCAAAAAAGATATGGATTCTATTAGAGATTCTAATTCCTCTGGAATACACCCTGTTTTGGTTTCTTCTCTGGCAATATTTATTTCTACAAGAACAGGCATTACTTTACCAATAGTCCTGCACCTTTTATCAATCTCTTCAGCTACTTTTATTGAATCTACGGTCTGTATCATATCAAATATCTTAACAGCCTTCTTTACCTTATTCCTTTGCAAATGCCCAATACAATGAAATTTTACTTTTTCTTTGAGTACTTGAAATTTTTTTTCTGCCTCTTGTACATAGTTTTCCCCTATAATCTCGATACCAGCGTCTATTGCTTCCTTAATTTCCTCAATTGTCCGTGTTTTTGTTGCCGCAACTAGCGTTACATAAGTGGGCAATTCACTTTTTATTCTCATAACATTTTCTTTTATTGACATTTTCATAAGCTTTTATTTTGAAAGCAAAACATTTAGTTTACGAAATATTCTCTTTGCTGCATCTAATGGTTTTACTTCGTTTGAATTAATTATTATCTCGCTGGATTTATTCTCTTCAAACGGAACATCAACTCCTATGACTTGTCCCAGACCATCAAATTTTTTCCTATGCATCTTCCTTTCAAGTGCTTTTTTGTAGATTCTAGCCATAACCAAGCTTTCTTTCCTATTAGTTTCTCTTTTGATACAGATATCTAAAGGACATTTTATATAAACTTCAATGAAATTATTTACTTTTTTTCTTACATAATCCCTATATAACTTCTTATGTGCTGTCGCATCAATTAATACATTATTGTTTTTTGATAACTCTATTGCATAATCTCCCAATTTTCTATAAACAAAATCTCTCTCCTCTTCTGTATATTTTGGATTTGGCACTATTTTTTTTCTAAATTTGTCTAGTCTTAGATATTTTATTGATATTTTATTGTCCTTTAGTAGTTTTAATAGTTTCTTTGCAATTGTTGATTTGCCAGAACCAGGTAATCCTGTAATCCAAATTACAAAAGTCATTTTAGATAATCATTTAACTTGTTAATGTTAAATTCTTTATCCTTAAGAATATTTTTTATGAATTTGAATATCTTCTTTCTTGTTTCATTGCTTTGATTTGGGTAGAACAGTGGGTGTGCTACCACTACGCCCCTAAACGCAAAAAAGATTGGAGCAATGTGGCTAATAGCTTTATCATTTGTCTTTCTAAGATAATTATTCCAAAATAGATTAAATAGCTCTATAAAAATGCCTGAAAACCTATTGTTCTGCTGCAAGGCATACCAGAGATAGTTTATTGATAATGCTGTCAAATCATCCGTAGGATCCCCGAACTCTTCTCTAGAAGCATCTAGGACTGTAAATTTATCTTTGTAGAATAAGATATTTCCAGGATGGAAGTCTCCATGAATCCTACATAGCCTATAACTCATATGTTTTATCTCCTCCCTAAGTTCCACAGCCCTTGTTATTATTTCAGTAATCTCTTTTATATTAGTCCATTTTAATCTTTCTGGATATGTATCTAAGACACCCATCAGCATCTCCCCACCACCAACACAATCCCTCAGATGCCTTCTATAGAGTGAATCCGCTATTTCTTTTTTACCTCTAAATTTATTTTTGTGTAAGTTCACAAGATAATTCGATAACAAAAGTGCTTTTTTCCTATCTTCTTTGCTGAGTTTCCCTCTTTCTTTGATTTCATTTATATAGTCAAAGTATTCCCTTCCTTCTGCGACCTCAACTATCTGGAAAAACTCTTCGCAATTGCCTAAAGAAACAAGAGAACCATGCTTAGTGTAGCCTCCAACATCTAGTGATTTTATGTGAAGCGGAATCTTCTTGCTTAGCTCATGTTGCAGTATAAAGACTTTTGCTCTATCTGCTTTATAATCATGAGAAAAGCCCTCAGGTCTTATAGTTCTTAATATAACTTTTTTTTCCTTTTTACCCACAATATAAACAATGCTATAACCAGTTCCATGCCATCCGGAACCAAGCCTTTTATAAGTCTTAATTTTGATAGGTTTATTTTCTATTTTTTCAAGATATTTCTGCATTATATGCCTTGGTATTTTTATTTCTTTCACAGGAAAAAGAAGCTAGAGATTATATATAAAACTTTTTGATTACCTTAATATGTCCTCTATTGGTTTTTTCTTAGGTTTTTCTTTTTCATTAACCTTTTTCTTTACTTCCTTTGCTGCTGCTTCTAGATCAACTCCTAATTGCTTCAAAGAAGCTATATGCATTTTCATTAGCTGTTCTACTATTTGAAGGATTTTCAACATCTCTTCTCTTTCCTTTGCAAGTGTTGAAAGGGCACCCTTGTGGAACCCGATTTGTTCTTCCTTGCTTATGTTTTCATCAGTTTCTTTATTGTTTTTCTTTACCATAAAAATCACCTTTATTACCCTAGTGGAGGGGCTATTTAAATAATTATCTATATATTCTTCATCTCAGATGCAGTTCAACTATATCATCGTCTTCAAGTTTGTGTTTTAAACCTACTCTTTGTGAGCTAAATTTAGCAGAACTACCCCATATCCTTGCGAATCTGAACTTTTTTATAAAGTCCTTATGTATGTAAACAGCTAGGTCTTCTATCGTAGAGCCTTTTTTTAAACATAAAGGCTCATCCTTTTTAACCTTCTTCCCAGGCTCTTTAGTATAAACCTTTATAAGATTCAGATGCTTCCATATCTTATCTTTCAAGTCTTCTATTTCATTAGTATCCAAGAATGAAATAGATATCTCATCAAAATCGGGATATCTTGTAGATTCCGGAATTTTGGTGTTAATCCCTTTTTTGTTTATTACAATCATGCCTCTTAAACAGGTTATTGAACTATTACTTGCAGGTCTGTTTATAAGAATATTTGCTTTTTTTAACTCATCAAATAGAAAATCTAATTCTTGATCTTCAGTGACTATTAAAACTAAATCTGCTTGCCTTAGAACTGACAAAAACTGAGGTCCTTTTTCACTATCAGAGTAACCTTCAAATATGGCTGGAATTTCTATTACTTGTATTTTTAGTCCTTTGTACTTCATAATGCCTACTTCTGGTTTTTCTGTTGTAAATGGATAGTCTGCAACTTTAACTTTTGAATTAGTTAATTTATTTAATAAAAAGCTCTTACCAGAATTTGGTGGACCTATTAGGCATATTGTTGCTGCCCCTTCCTTCTTTATGGATACTCCTTTGCCCTTAGTCTTTTTCTCTGTTTCTTTAGCTTTTTTCTCCTTTAATTTTGCAAGTCTTTTTTTTATGTCTTGCCTTAGCTTTTCACATCCCTTATGGTCTGGACATTTAGAAAGCATATCCTTAAGTGCTAATATTTTCTCATCTATAGTCCTCGCTTTTTTATATTTTTCTTCAGCTGCTATATATTCTGCGGTTACATTTGTTGGCATTTTTTTAATATTATTTTTGATAAATAATTTATAAAATTAACCGTTATTAGCAAAAAACCGAAGAGTTTAAATAAGCAAATTAATAAAAAGATGATATGATAGTCAAGCCAAAGGGAAGATACCTTATAGAGATATCTCAAGAGGTAATGAATCCTATCGGTGGAGTGTACACTGTCATAAGGTCTAAAGTTAAAGAGATGGTTAGATACTATGGTAAAAACTACTTTTTGATAGGTCCTTGTTCCTCATTGTATCCAGTAGAATTTAAGGAAGAAAAGCCACCTAGAGATATCAAGGCTGTTTTTGATGGGTTATCAAGACTAGGGATTATATGTTATTATGGGAGATGGATTGTTGAAGGTAGACCACAGGTGTTTCTGGTTGATTCTTCCAAACGAATAAATGAGTTAAATGAAATAAAAGACAATTTAACAAAAAAATATAATATTGACTTTAGATTATCAAATAATGAGAAAACAAACAAAGAAATAGACGAGCTTATTGTTTGGGGAGATTCAACAACAATCTTAATTGAAAAATTAATACAATTGAATAGATTCAAAAATAAGATAGGTGTAATCCACCTTCATAATTCAGGTATTCCCGTTCTACCTTTAATTGCCAAGTTAAGAGACAAAAATGCGAAAGTTGGTTTAGTACTAACCTTACATGCTACCAGCCTTGGGAGAAAGATACTCATGAATAAAGAAAACCTTTACTCTGAGATAAAAAAAGGACTCAAAAATAAATGTGAGGTAAGTAAAAATAGAGTATCTCTTTACGGACAACCAAGCATATTTCTTCATCAATTAGAAAAACTAGGTGCTAAAAGAGCTGATGTTGTAACTGCCGTTAGTGGATTAACATCAAAAGAAGCAAGATATATTCTTGGTAGGGAGGCTGATGTTGTAACGCCGAATGGTGTTGACCTTAGTTTTTTTCCTACTCTTGAAGATAGAGCCATAATCCACAGTATTTCAAAAGAAAAAATACATAAATTCCTAAATGCTTATTTTTTACCATATTATCCAGTTGATGTCAAGGATTCATTATTGTTTTTTAGTTCTGGAAGATATGAATTGATAACAAAGGGATATGAGATTTTTCTTGAGGCGTTAGGAAAACTCAATAATATTCTAAAGAAAAAAAATAGTAAGAAGAATATATTCGTTTTTTTGTTTATTATGAAAAAAAACAAAGAACCAAAAGAAGAAGTGATAAGAAATCTTTCTTTATATTGGACTATTGAACAAGAGGTTAATAAGGAGATGCTATATATAAAGAACAAAGTAATGGGGGCGTTAATCCATGGTTATGATTTAAAATATAAGCATATATTTGATGATGCATTCTTGATAAATACAAAAAAGATTATCCAAAAACTATTCAATAAAAAAAATAAATTACCACCTGTCTGCGCCCATAGGGGATTGGATAAAGGGGATTCTTTATTGGAGTTGTTGAAAAAAAACAAACTTGAAAACAAAAAGAGTGATAAGGTCAAAGTTATATTTTATCCTGCTCCGGTTTCTGTATCTGATGGTCTATTGTCAATGGACTATTTTTCCGTTATTTCTGGTATGCAACTTGGGGTATTTCCTTCGCTATATGAACCATGGGGATATACAGCACTAGAAACTGCCCTGCACGGTGTTATGGGTATTACAACAGACGCAGCAGGATTTGGAAGGTTTATTCAGAAGATAAACAAAGGAAAAAAAGAAGGAGTGTTTGTATTAAAAGTGCTAAATAGAAAAGAAAAAGATATTACTAATGAATTAGTTAAAATGATGTACAAGATAACAAAGCTTTCTAGAGAGGAAAGGATAAAAAATAAGATAAAGGCATATGAGCTTGCTACTCTTACAGATTGGAAGAGATTTGCTAAATATTATATAAGGGCGCATAATTTGGCAATTGAAAGATGCAAAAAAAGATTACATTAACCATATTCTTAAATCGGCGAAAGTCTTATAAAGACAAATAAATACATAGCAGATGTGTGGAAATGAATGTCGAAGAATGGTTTAATAAATATAAGTTCAAATGTCAAAGTTTTTCAAATATAAAAAGACTAGTTGAACTTAAAAATAAACAAAAGTTGAAGATAAGTTTGTGTATTCCTACCTATAACGAAGAGGCAACTATAGAGAAGATTGTTAGTATTATAAAATCAAAGTTTATAGACAGATATAAACTATTAGATGAGCTTGCAGTTATAGATTCTGGCTCTAGTGACAAAACAAGAGAATTAGCAAAAAGGGCTGGTGCTGATGTTTATCTTGCATCTGAAATCCTAAAAAAAGAGGGGCATCACAGAGGTAAAGGTGAAAACCTATGGAAGGCTCTTTATGTGCTTAGTGGAGATATAATATGTTGGATTGACGGAGACATAAAAAATATACATCCTAGGTTTGTCTATGGTTTAGTCGGTCCATTGCTTACACATCCAAAGATTGGATTTGTAAAACCATTCTATAAAAGACCCCTTAAGATAGGAGACAGACTACAACCGCTTGGGGGAGGCAGAGTAACTGAATTAACGATAAGACCTTTATTCAATCTCTTTTTTCCTAGGCTAAGCGGATTTATACAACCACTTAGTGGGGAAGGAGCCGGGAGGAGAAGCATTCTTGAAAGAATCCCGTACTTCACTGGCTATGGCGTTGAAACTGGAATGTTGATTGATATAGTAAAAAAATTCGGTTTAAGATCAATAGCTCAAGTAGATTTACTAACTAGGGTACACAGGAATCAAGAGCTTTCTAGCCTAAGCAATATGGCTTTTGCTATTTTACAGGTTTTTTCAAAGAGGGCAAATACACTTGGAAAACTTGTTCTTGTTAGAGGGATAAGAAAGAAATACAGAATAATTGAAAGAAGGAATGGGGAATATATCTTAAAGAAAAAGATTATATCTGAAGTGCAGAGACCACCGATGATAACTTTAAAACAATACAGAAAAAAATTCAAAAAAGATCCAGTATGGTTATATGTATAGAAAATTTGTTATTTTTACAGATGTAGATGGGACTTTAATAGACTCAGAAAGATATTCCTGGAAGGATGCTAGTCAGGCGGTTTCGTTAATAAGGAAAAGAAAGATTCCTTTAGTGTTATGTTCAAGTAAAACAAAGAGAGAAATAGAGGTTCTGAGAAAAGAGATAAAAAATAAAAACCCATTTATAGTAGAGAATGGAAGTGCTATATTTATTCCAAAAAACTATTTTGATTTTGACTTCGATTATAGTTACAAAAAAGGAAGATATTATGTTATTCAACTGGGAGAGAAGTACAATAGAATAATAAAAGCATTATGGAAAATAAAGAAACTAAAAGGGATAAAGGTAAGTGGTTTTAAGGATATGTCTGTTAAGGATTTAAGCAAAGATTGTGGGTTGACTATAAAAAAAGCTCGTTTGGCCAAGAAAAGAGAATTTAGTGAACCTTTTATATTGAAAAGAGGAAATATAGAGGATATAAAAAAAGCTATGAATAAGATGGGATTAACATATATGAAAGGCAGAAGGTATCATTATATAATGGGGGATTGTGATAAAGGGGAAGCAACAAAAATACTTATAGGCCTTTTTAAAAGAAAGTATAAAAACATTGTTTCTGTTGCCTTAGGAGATAGTTTTAGTGACCTACCTATGCTAAAAAGCACAGATATAGCGATTATAGTTAAGATGCAAAAAGATAAGTATGATAGTAAATTACTGAAATATGGTTTTTTAAAAAAAGCGAAAGGAATAGGTCCAAAGGGATGGAATTCGACTATTCTTGATTTAATTAAATAGCAGGTCATTATGAAAAAAATAAAAGCAAAGGCAGATTTCCTGATTGAAGTATCCTATGAGATAGTTAAACAACTCGGTGGAATTCATACTGTTATTAAAACAAAAGCACCTTTTATAAAGAAATATTATGGAGAAAATTACCTAGTCATTGGGGTTTATACTAAAGAAGGGATTAAAAAAAGATTTAAAGCGAGAAAACCAAGTAAGGAGATAAGAAAACTTTTTTTGGAATTAAAAAATGAGAAGATACTAGCGCGCTATGGTACTTGGCTTGTAAAGTCTAATCCAAAGGCGATTCTTATTGATACTAGAAAATTAAGAAAAGACAAAAAAATAAAGAGTATTATAAAAAAGGAATATGGCATTGGACTTTCTAGTAAGGACTATTATCAAAGAGATTCCTTTCTTTTCGGATATGCTGCCGGGAGATTGATATATGAATTAAGAAAACTAAATTTTCTTAAGAACAAAAAGATAGTCGTTAATGCTCACGAATATATGAGTGGTCTATGTTTATTATATTTAAGAAAACATAAAGCAAATTTGCCATTGGTTTTTACAACCCATGCTACTGTTCTTGGAAGAACTATTAGTTATAAGGGTGAAAATATACAAAAGACGATACTAAGACTAAGCAAAAAAGGAAAACATGAGCATGAAAAAAAAGTTAAGGAATATATAAAAAAGATAAACAAAATAACATATACGAAGCATTTAGTTGAGAAAGCTTGTTCAAAAAAAGCTGATGTTTTTACTACGGTTAGCGAAACAACATCAAAGGAAGCGGCTTTTTTGTTAGGAAAAAAAGCAGACATCATAACACCGAATGGATTAGAAATTATAAAACATCCTAGTATAGATGAACAGCTGGCAATAAACTACAAATCAAAACAAAAAATTTATAGATTCCTTGAAGCATATTTTTATCCGTATTATTGGATAAACACAAAAGACTCCTTATTATTTTATACCTCTGGGAGAAACGAGATATATACGAAAGGATATGACCTATTTTTTGAGGCTTTGAACAAACTAAACTCAAGACTAAAAAGAGAGAAGTATGAAGGAAACATATTTGTATTCTTATTTATAATGATCAGAAAAAAAAGAATAAAGAAAATCATTAAGAAAACATTATATGCTTACAGAAAGAACAAAAAGCTATTAAAAAAGATAAAACTTACTAAAAATCCTCCAAACTGTGCATTTGATACTAGAGGTGATAATACTGTTTTGATGTATCTTAAAAAAAATAAACTTGAAAACAAAAAGAGTGATAAGGTCAAAGTTATATTTTATCCGGCACCTGTGGAGGAGAATGATGGATTACTTTCAATGAGTTACAAAGAGATAATCTCTGGAATGGACTTAGGCATTTTCCCGTCTCTATATGAACCATGGGGGTACACCCCGCTTGAATCTGCTGCTATGAGTACAATCACCATAACAACAGACATAGCAGGATTTGGAAGGTTCATAAAGGAAAAAAGTGATCAAAGAAAAAGACAGGGAATAATTGTTTTAAGGACCAAGAGAAAAACTAGATTGGAGATTATTGAAAATTTGGCTAAGACAATGCAGGAAATTGTTAATATGCCAAAAGAAAAAAGGCTAAAAATGAGGATTGATGCCAATAAACTATCAGGCTTCGCAAATTGGGAGGAGTTCTCTAAGAATTATATAAAAGCCCATAACCTTGCTCTTGAGAAACATAAGAAATAATTTTTGTTATATTCTCCTACAAAAGGTTAAAAAACCTGTGTGTACTGTCTGTGTAGTAACAGGTCTTACCCTTCTTTCTTCTACTTCCCAATCCCTTTTAATTATTTCAAGAGTTCTTAGATGAATAAAAGAACTGCTATTATTTACGACTCTAACAAAATCCATTACTTGAGGTATTGTTGGGGAATAAGACACAAGAAAACCCCCTATTTTAAGTGCTTTCCCCACACTTTTTAGGGCGTTCCAAGGGGAGGGTAGGTCCAAGACAACGAGATCAACATCCTTTTCGTCTATGCCTTTGAATACATCCTTTTTTTTCACTTTTATGTTTTTTAATCCTAAAAATCTTATATTATCCTTAACAAGTTTATAAAAATCATCTCTTATCTCATAGGTTACTACCTCTTTACAGATATTAGCTAGAAAACATGCTAGAGCTCCTGAGCCAGCACCAGCATCAACCACCTTGCTGTTCTTATTAACTCCTGTAAATGCAATGATAATGCCTATGTCCTTTAAAGATACAATTTGTGCTCCTCTTTTTATCCTCATATAATCATCAACAAAGCTTGGGGATATAAGGATGAACTCTTTTTTTATGTTACTAAGAATTCTAGAACCATCCTTCCTCTTTAAATCGCTTTTTTTTATCACACCATCAGAACAATGATAATCTTTAGAGATATCATTTACATAGTATGTCTTTATCTTTGTTGATTTAAACTTATTACTTAATTTCTCTTTATTACTTTCTTTTCTGACTAATATTTTTGGCATTGTAATGAATTAAATGGGCCTAGGAGGATTCGAACCCCCGACCTTAAGCCAATCTAGGTTCTCACCTAAGATTTTCAGCTGACCTCCTATTTAATAGAAGGCTGCCGCTCTTTTTGGCAAACCCATTGTGTCCAAACTGAGCTATAGGCCCATTTAATTTCGATTGATCTAAATTTGAATGATTTATTATTTTGAAGAAAAAGATTTTTATTTATAAATTTTGTTGTAGATCCAGATCCTCAACTTTCTCAACCCTCTGTGTGCATTCTTTCTTGAGGTCCCAGTAAACCCAGCAGTTCTTTCCAAATTTCTCCCATTTTATACATCCTTTGCAGCACTCTGGAATCTTTGCCATTGTATACTAAAGGAAAATCAATTACTATAAAAACTTTATGGCAACCAAGTCTTTGGGTTTTTTAATTTTTGAGGCAAATATTTCTCAATAACATAGTTTAATCCCCATTTAGCTAGGGCTTGCTGCTCTGCTCTTACTTTCATTTGCGTTATTAGTTTTATTGCTCTTTTCCATTCTTTATAGTGATGCACAAAAGGGTCATTCTTTAAGGCATCTTTTGCCCTCTTGATATCAACATCCTTCAATGGATGTGTTGGAAGCTTGTAATCAACAATATCCTGGGGTGTCACTCCAATAAACCTTGCTTTTGGCACACAAAAATATTTGTTTATATGTGCTGCATTTCCAGAGCCAACCTTAAGTGTCCTATAAATATTAAAGTATCCATATGGATCACCGTCAGTGAAAACATAGACCGGAAGTTTCTTTTCATCACTAAGTTTTCTTATGAATCTCCTACATGCTCTTGTAGGAACCCCACCCATACTAACCAATATACAATTTGCCTTTTTCCAATATTTATGTTTTACAAGTCTCTGAAACATACCTGCTGTTTCTATGGCTAATATAAATTTCGCTTTTGTCTCAAACTTTAGATGTTCTACAGAAATAGGAATAGAGTAGGCACCAGAACCAAATTTAGTACAATCTATCCTTATTGGCTTCTTTGTCTCTGGGTCCCTATCAATAACAACCAATTTACCAGCTACTTCTCCTCCTTTCTCTTCTGGAATGAACCCCAATTGCTCCCTATTAACCATCATCATGGCTTCTACATCATCAATTATAGAATCAGAATCTTGTTGCGTCTTAAACATCGCTTCTCCCCAATTCTTTGAAACATAATAGGCTTCTCTTTTTGTTGCTAGGTCATCCTCCTGGATTAGCTCCTTCGAGAGAGCCATCATCCGAAGTGTTTGGGCAAATGTTTTTATAGTGGAGACAGTCAGAGTTCTATTCTTCTTTTTCCCCAATATCTCAAAGTAACCCTCTTTTTCATCATATTTAACATTTGAGAGGCTTCTCAAAGGTAGTTCTAATTCAGGTGTCTTTTTTTTGATTATGCTTTTGTAAATACTAGTTGCTTTTTCTTTTAGGGCTTTAAGCACATTAGTTTTTGTCATTTTTTATCTAGTACTTGATGTGTTGCCAATCTTAGCTATTTCCTCATCATAATCTGGATTATCAATCTTTATTTCCTCAAGCCTCCCTCTTTTCTCTTCTAAGATTTGTTTTAATAACTTTTTTATCTTTTCTTCATCCTGTTTGCTATAACCAACAAGTTCTTTGAGGGCTTCTGCAACATGAGGTATGTATTTTTCTAGATAAGACCTCTTTGCTCCTTCCATTTGTATTTTTCTTTTTTTATGGATATAAATAGAAAGTCTTCTTCCTATTTCTTGTAAGGCTAATTTTATCTCTTTTATAATCTCAGGATAATGGGCTATTGCTTCTTTGCTCTCTGATGTGAATGGAACCCACACAGAATTTATAGAGACTACAATAGTGACAGGACCTACTGGTAAAGCACCCTTACTTTGGCTTAAACCATAATTACGCCAGCTCGTGTTTATTATAGACTTTGTAATTGCACAGGCACTCTGTTGATATAATAATGGAACCCTATTAGCATATCTATAAATCCTAGCTGTGCCCTCTGGGTCTTGTTCTCCACCATATGCTAGTCCAGCCTCAATAACAAAAGGATTTCCCCTATACACTGATGGTGTTCTTGTTGTTGCACAATAGAATTCTGCGTTTATTTCTTTTCTTAAACCCTTTTCCAATAATTCTTGGCCTATCGGAGAGATACAGTCAGAAGGAGGTGAAATAATTTTTGTTTTATTTATTCCCTGTAACAGTCTTTCAGCCATTTCCCTATTTATGTCTTTGGGCTTTGTTGTAGGTAAGAGAGCAGCATTTCTACAGATTTCCTTTGCTGTCCCGCTACCAACTCTAGAGAATTCGTTCATTAGAAAACTTTGTAATGTTCTAGACTCTGTAAGACTCAACATTCTAACAAGCACACCAAGTTCAACTCCATAAGGATGGGGTTTTATTTCTACTGGTTTTTTTGGTAGTTCATTTGTTACTCTAGCAAATATTAATTGTTCTGCCTTTGGGTTAGTGTATATTATTGTAACATGGGGGTTCACAATTGCTGTTTGTTTTAGATATTGGTCTATAGATTGGTAACCTCCTTGATAAGAGCCCTCTAAGTCTAGTTCTACCCTAGTTCCGTGCTCTTTTTTCCATTCTACTATGTCTTCCTTTGCGATTATTGGTTTATTTTTTTGAGTATCAATATGTAGCTCATAATAATGTGCTGGTGAGTTTTTGGATATTCTTGATGTTATCTTTGCTGGTTTACCCGTTGTTAGCTGTGCATAAAGAACCGAAGCACTTATACCTATCCCTTGTTGGCCTCTGCTTTGGCTGAGCTTAAAGAACTTGCTACCATAGAGTAGCCTAGCAAATATGTGGGGTATTTGTTTTTTAACTATTCCTGGGCCGTTATCTTCTACTATAACTCTAAATCTATTATTACCAATGTCAATAACCTCAACACTTATTTCTGGCAATATGCCTGCTTCTTCACATGCATCAAGGCTGTTGTCAACAGCTTCTTTTATGGTAGTCATCAATGCCTTCCTTTTATTATCAAAACCAAGAAGATGCCTATTCCTAGCAAAAAACTCTGCTACACCTATTTCTCTTTGCTTTTTGGCTAATTCTAGGGCAATAGGAATATCTTCTGCCATCCTAACAAAACCCAGAAACCACTCATTATTAAAGCTTTTGCTTTTAGATATTGGTTAGTCTCCCTATCTTAAGGCTTTTTTTCTTTTTTTCTAAGAATTTGTAAACACTTGAGTGAGGGCTTCCTTTTAATAGTTTTTCAATAGCTTGTCTTGCCATTGAAACTTCTTCTGGTAGGCCAATGATACCTATTGTTTTTCCATAGACACATACATAAGCTCCAGATAGCTCTTCTATCCTCCTCCTAGATTTTCCTTCTTTTCCAATAACCCTGCCTTTAACCCTTATCAAAGAATTCTTTGATTTACCAACATACTCTTTTAGGTCAACTATCTCAAAGCAATAATCTGGTTTCAGTAATAGCTTCGCTATATCCGGATTAAATCCCCTTCCTATTGCTTCTATAACCTCCTTTACAGTATAAAGATTTATGGCGTCTGTTCCCTCTATATTAATATCTCCTTCATTGCTATCAATATTAATCTTTATGTTTGTAGATTGTTCTATCTCTTTTTTTGTTTCTCCCTTTTTACCAATTAAAACTGCAATCCTTTCTTTAGGTATTTTTAGTTCATAAATAAATGAATCCATATAAGATGGGAGTATCATTATTATTTTTAAGGCTTTTCATAAAGTTTATATAATAATTAACTTGGAGGCTAAAGCCACCAGAGCTGCCTAGCCCTTGATTTGCTTGATTATTTTTTCTTCATCAACTTTCAATCCCAGTTTCCTAAAGAATAAACAAATATTTGAGATGTCCCTAACTAAAAATTCCTCTGCTCTCGGATTCCTTAAAGTTGTAGCTTGTGAGAAATCAATAAAAACAGGATTCTCTTGATGGTTTAATATGTTAAAGGCTGAGAGGTCTGCATGAACCAAGCCCGCCCTGTATAATCTTTTTATATTTTTGATTATCTTATCAAAGAAGTCTTTAGGGTTTTTTGGTTTTTCTACTATTAGTCTTGGTGCAATCTTATTGCCGGTACCTATGAATTCCATTACTAAGATATTGTTTTTGAAGGTTATTGGCAGGGGTATACTAACATTAGCCTCTCTGGCCTTAATAAGGTTTCTATACTCCCTTTGAACCCACATAAATATAATCTTTCTTCTCTTCCCTTTTATTTCTGCGTACCTTGGGTCTTCTTTTAAGTAATCATACATCTTATGGAAGTCGCAAGTTTCTAAACGATATATTTTTACCATAACCCTGCTAAGGTCGTTTCTAATGGCAGAAAAAATGTTTGCTTCCTTTCCTACAGATATCGGGCTTTCTAGACCCTCAAAATAACCTTCAGACATTAACTTAAAGATTGTTCTATTTGTAAATTCATCAAATACATCATGCATTGTTTTGAATTTTTCCTTTGGTTTTTTACCCATCTTGGTTCTTGATTAAAGATGATTCTCTATAAAAAGATTTTTGATTTGCTCTAGATACCACCCTATAATAGTTACAAAAACAAAAGATTTAAATATTAGTTCTACTATACAATAGTTACAAAAATTTGGAAGTTTAGATGCTAAATCAAAATAGTTAAGACACAAAAAAACCATGGTGCTGCCTAAACACCTCCTTCAAAGCTCAAATGTCTAGGATAAGACATTTGAGATTATTTTTTTATTAGATAAGCTCAAAATCACCTCTTTTTCCCTAGCAGGGGCCTCTAAATGAGGCTCTTGTTAGGGTTTTATGTTTCTTGTTGACTATCCCTAAAACGGCAAAGGTTTATAAAGCCGTGGTACTTCTTTTTTTATGTGATTATGGTGAGAAAGGATATACTAAGCGAAATAAAGGGACTCCTAGTAAAGAATAATATCTTTAACGACATCATAGGTCAAAACAAGGTAAAGGAACAACTAAAGTCAGCTTTATTGATGAATAGACATGTTATCATAGTTGGTCCTCCAGGAGTTGGAAAGACTACTTTATCTAAAAATCTGGCTAAATTGTTACCAGAAATAGATGTTGTAGAAGGATGCCCATATAACTGTGACCCAAATGCTCCGATATGTCCAGCATGCAAGGGTAAAGAAGTTAGAAAGGCTAAAAGAATCAAAGGTATTGATAGGTTCGTAAGGGTTCAAGGAAGTCCCGACTTAACAGCAGAAGATTTACTCGGAGATATTGACCCATTAAAAGCCCTGAAGTTTGGTCCAATGAGTATTGAGGCATTTACTCCAGGAAAGATATTCAAAGCCAACAGAGGGATTTTATTCTTTGATGAGATTAACAGATGTCCAGAGAAACTACAAAATGCTCTATTACAGGTCCTAGAAGAGGGAAAGGCCACACTAAGTAGTTATTATGTAGAAATACCTGCCAATTTTATATTAATAGCAACAATGAACCCTGAGGATAGCTCTACAGAGAGGCTTAGTGATGTTTTCATAGACAGATTTGATATAATATATATGAATTATCCTGAAACAATAGATATTGAAAAAGAAATTGTGGTAAAAAATGGCAAAAAATTGGATGTTTCTTTTTCAGATGATTTATTAAGATTTGCGGTAGGTTTTGTTAGGTCTCTCAGAGAGGATGAAAATCTAGAAAAGAAACCATCTGTTAGGGCATCTATTGGCTTGTATGAAAGGGCACAAAGTAATGCTTTGATTAAAGGAAGAAAAAGAGTGAAAATAGATGATATCGAAGATGTTGTTATATCTGTCTTAGCACATAGAATAAGATTGAAGCCATCTATCAGATATCTACAAACACCAGAAGCCTATATTGAGGAGGCATTTGGTAGGTTTATGCAAGAAAAAAAAGAAATAACCGAATCGGGTGGTTGTCGGTAGCATAGAACAAAAAAGAAAAGAGATAAAAAAAATTTCTAATAGGAAGAAGCACAAAATAAGAGACGAATCATGTAAATCTAGGGAAAACAAGCTGATTGTGTCAATTATTAGGGGAGATAAGAAAACTATAGAAGACGGCAGGATAATCAATGACGCCATAAATCGAGGAATTATGTCTTTTACACCTGAGTTGATATTTGAACAGCTCGTGGAGAGATATTCTATTGCAAAAAATATTTATGGTCCTTCAATAATTAGAATTCTAACTAATTATGATGAGGAATATGTTAGGAGGAACATCAATATCCCTGAGTTTAAGGTCAAAATTAAAGAAAATATTGAGTCAAATATTGAGAGATTAAAGGATAGGGGGCTTATAGAAAAGGATGGTAAAATAACTAAGGAAGGAATAAAGCTAGCTTCTTTGATTTTGTATATGGAAGAACTGAATAATCTTGTGCCAAGAGGTATATTGGGTGAGAAGCTACATAAAAGAATGTTTGTATATGGCGATAAAAAGAATACAAAGGAATATAAGAGAGGAGACCTGTACAAAGACATTGATATAAGAAAGTCGATAAGACTAGCTATAAGAAGAAACCATCACGAGATAAAAGAAACCGACTTAAGAGCCTTTGAAAAAGAGGGTAGGGGTCAGATATATGTAATCTATGGGTTAGACGCGTCTGGCTCAATGAAGGGAAAGAAGATTGAAACATGCAAAAAAGCAGGTATAGCATTAGCATATAAAGCGATTGAGAAAAAAGACAAGGTTGGCTTGATTGTTTTTGGTTCTGAAATAAAACAGACTGTAGAACCTACAGGAGACTTTAGGAAGATTATATATGAGATTGCTAAGGTAAGGGCTTCAAAAAAAACAAATATTGCTTTGACTATAAAAAAGGCTATAGAATTATTTCCAAATAAAGAGGTTACAAAGCACTTGATTCTGCTAACGGACGCTCTACCAACGGAAGGAAAAGAACCTGATAAAGAAACGCTAGAGGCAAGCAGTATAGCAAAGAGTAAAGGGATAACTATATCTGTTGTCGGGATTAAACTAGACAGTAAAGGTGAAAACTTAGCAAAAAAGATTGTAAGTTTAGGTGATGGAAGATTGTATATTGTTAAGGACATAAAAAACATAGATAAGATTATATTAGAAGATTATTATAGTCTTCAAAACAAATTGTAGTTTAACTAAAAAATACAAATCAAGGTTCAATAATCAAATGTATATTCAAGTATTCTTAATTATACAAAGAAGAGATTATAGTTTATCGCACCTCAGCATCGGTTCCAGAGGCAGGATATGGTGAGATAATAAAACAATCCCCATTAGGTATAAATGAAACACAAGAAGTTTTTTCATATTCTGGTGGGAGAGATATCCTCCCAAGAGTGTTTATTGCTGTTTTTTTTGCTGTAAAGTAAGCAATCCTAGCACTATCCTCCTTTGGCAGTTTTAAGAATTCTTCTAGTCTTCCGTAATAATCTGCTGCTGCGTAACAAGTATATCTCGGTGGTATTCTAGAATCAGATGGTTGTTGCCTTACCAGAAATATTATACTCCTCATAGTCTCATCTAGACTTTTATTTCTATTTAAGATTATATCCCTTATGGGTTTGGGGACACATACTCTTCTCTTCCTATCTACTTTTCTTTGTTTTGGTTCTCCAAAGAATATAGAATCTATGCTCTCCATAAAAACTATTGATTATAAGTCTATTTATAAATTTTACTTATTTTTACTATAATTTAGTAATCACAATTAACTTTAAATACATAACCGAAACCCCATAATAGCATGAAACTACTTGCATTCGTTGATATGCATGGAAGCCTAAGGGCTATGGAAAAACTTAAAGAGAAAGGTAAAAGAGCAAATGTTATTTTGTGTGCAGGGGATATATCTATTTTTGAGCAAAGGATTGAGTATTTCCTTAAAGAATTTAACAAGCTAAAAAAGCCATTCTTAATTATTCCTGGTAATCATGAAGATGATGAGCATATTGATAGCATTTCAACTCTTTTCGGACATGTATATAATATTCATAAAAAAACCAAGATTATTGGAGATTATTTATTTCTTGGGTATGGTTCCGGTGGTTTTTCTGTTTTAGACAGAGAATTTGAGAGAGTAGCAAAGAGGTTTAGAAAAGAGATAACAAAGCTAAAGAAAAAAAATCCAAAGCTAAAAACAATATTAGTTACCCATGCTCCTCCATATAAAACAAAGCTTGATGTAATAGAAGGCAGTCATGTAGGAAATAAATCAATACGATTGTTTATTAAAGAAACAAAGATAGATATGGTAGTGTGTGGACACCTACACGAGAATGCTGGTAAAGAAGAGAAGATTGGCAAAACAAGGATTATCAATCCTGGAATGTTTGGTAGGTTAATAACTATGTAATTACTCTACAATAACAAAATATTTAAATAGTTGTTGTGTTATTCTTTCTTCAAGTGGTTATTTTGGAAAGCAACCAGAATACGAGAGAAGAAACTAAAAAGCCTGATTTAGAAGGGGTAGTAACCAAGCTAGAAAATCAAGTTACTTCCCTCCTAGCTGGCAATTTCCGTGGAAGTGGGCCAGTAGATGAACCAATAGTTATAGGTGGGATAAGAAATACTTTGGACTGGTTGAGAGAAAAATATCCCGGCAGCCACATAGAAAGAATAAATAAACTAGAAGAAGGATTTAGAAGATATGTTACAAAAAACCACCCAGATATAGCTGAGAGATTAGGATATAGGAAAGAGGATGGAGAAGGCTTAAGCTTTGTTATGCCCGAGAAATATACCAAATTGGAGGGAATGATTAAAGATAAATTGAGGGAAATAGCCAGTAAATTGAACCCAAAATATAAATTATTTGTTGGTGTGAAAAAAGATGAGATGGGAAATAGACTTGTCTTTGGTGCTGGTAGGAATCCTAAAGAATTAAGGAGGGCAATGAAAGAAGGAGTACACTATTTTGCTATGTACGAAAAAACAGAAACTGGCTTTGAGCTTTGTAATACAAGAGTAGAATAATCATAATTTTATTTTTATCTTGCTGTTTTTTACTAACAAAACAACCCTACTATTTTCTTTTTCATCTGTTATTATATAGTTAGAATATTTGGCTATTTTCTTTGCAAATTCTTTTACTTCAGTATGGGAAGGCATATTATCTTGTTTAAGTCTTTCCCTACTATAACCAACCCACATATACGCCTTACACTCAACAAAGCTTGGTGAAGAAACCCTAATTAGTTCTGCATATTCTTTTGGATTTAACATGTTCTTATTTTTTACTAGTGTTAACCTCATAACGCTCCTTTTGAAATCTTTTAAGAGCATTAATGATTTAAGAATATTTTTCCAATTATCTCTTGATAAAGGTCTACAACATTCCTCATAAATTCTCTCATTTGGGGCGGGTAAGGTTATATAAAGTTGTGTTGGTTGGTGTTCTATCAATTTCTTAACCATAGTTGGATTTGTTCCATTTGTAACCAGAAATGATGTTATTTTTCTTTCTTTTAGTTGGTCTATAAGTTCTGGTAGCCTTGGATAGAATGTTGGTTCACCGCTTAAGCTGATTGCAAAGTGTATTGGTTCTTGGGCTTCTTTGTATTTTTTTATGTTTGTTTTTTTATTTCCACCAAATCCCTGGAGGTATCTAATATGTTCCTTGATACAACCCTCTATTATAAATTCCGGAGAGTCTATTTTACCATTCCATTGGGGCCTTGTAAAATCAATATCCCTCCAACACCAGATACATCGCTGACTACAAACATGCAAGGATGGGGTCATCTGCACACATCTATGGGTTTGTATAGAATAAAACTTGCTCTTATAGCAGACATCCTCATTTTTTATTGCTTTCTTAGTCCACATACAAACCTTTATAGCAGAATGATTTCCTACTATTCTATATCCTTGCTTGTAGAGGTCTTTAATCTTGCTTTTTGGTATCATAAATAAAGAATAAAAACCAAAGCTATTTAAATTATTACTATTTTTGGAATATTTATGGAAATAAAGGAGATAATAAAAAGATTGAAAGAGGATGAAGGGTTTAAGAAGTGGAAAAGGGGGCATAAAAATAGCTTTCTTGCCCATGTCTTCAAAATGCTTGATGATGCTAACAAAGGTGATTGGCAGATTGGATTCTACAATGAAGACGATACTATCACAACATTCTTATTAACGGAGAACGAGATAAAGATGATAAAACCAACTCAAATATTCAAAAAACCAGGAGCAAAAATATTAAAGATAGACGAAAACAGAATAAGAATTGATATATGCAAGGCATTAGAAATAGCTGAAAAGACGCAAGTTAAGGAGTATGAAGGAGAATCTCCAATAAAGATTATTACAATACTACAAAGATTGGATATAGGTTTAGTGTACAATATTACATATATAACACAAAGTTTTAAGATTCTTAATTTTAAAATTGATGCTAATAACGGAAAAATATTAAAAAAGACATTAGAATCAATTGTGGATTTTAAGCTTATGTAACTACATTCAGAATGTAACGCTTTCTAAAATATATTTTTCATATTATATTTTTTAGTTTGAAATATTTTAAATATAAGTTTTATTTTAGAAATTTTAAAATTTTAAATATTTCATTTCTTGAGTCAAAATGATTAAAGTTAGAATAAAAAAAATAAAGAAAGATGCTATAATTCCAAGATACGCTTATGATGGGGATGCTGGTGTTGATATATATTCTGCTGAGGACTATACACTAAAACCTGGAGAAAGGGCTTTGGTTTCTACTGGGATAAAGATTGCAATTCCTGATGGATACGAGGCACAAATAAGGCCTAGATCTGGTTTGGCATTGAAATACGGTATATCTATCTGCAATACACCAGGAACTATAGACAGTGGATACAGGGGGGAGGTATGTGCAATAGTCATAAACCATGGTAAGAATGTCTTTAATATAAAAAAGGGAGATAAAATAGCCCAAATGGTGTTCAACAAAATAGAAAGGGCAGAGTTTATTGAAGTTGAAGAATTGGATGCGACAAAGAGGGGGGAGAAGGGTTTCGGTTCTTCTGGATGAATAGCAAAATGCCATTAAAAAAACCAAAGATAAGCTATAAAACAATAAGAAAAAACAAAACTCTTGACGATTTTAGGAACAAAAAAGAGGAAGATAGTGGTTCTGAAGAGGGATAGTGCTATTTAATAGTAGTAAAAATAGAAAAATTTAAATATAGCTTTTGTATTCTTTCTCTTATGGGAAAGGCACAAGCAGGTTTAACAGCAATTGCGATTATACTAATAGCAATTATTTTTATTGGTTGGTTAGTAAAGATTGGGTCTAGAGAGTGTAGTTCCAACAACGATTGTGAAAAAGGACAATATTGTGGAAGTGATTTCTCTTGTCATAATATTCCTATAATAGAAAAATCTGTTACGAAGGTTAGTATAACTGGGCCAACAGTAGTAATTTGTGTTACAATAATTGTGTTAGCCATAATATTGAGGTGGGAAAAAATTTTTCATAGGGAAAGGACTGGTAGGGTTAAAAGAGACATAGAAATGGAAGAACCTTATTACACATCACAGTTCAAATACACGGCTAAGTAATAGCTTATCAACTTCTTCCCTGATTTCTTTGAATACATCTTTTTTTGATTTAGAGGCATCTATTATTGTTATATTGTCATTAATGTGATTCTTTAGTTCCAAAAAATTCTTTCTAAGTTTCCTCATAAACTGTAACTTTTCAAATTTCTCTTTTTTTCTTTTTGTTTTTGAGATTCTATTTAGGGCTAACTCTGGGGGTAAATCAAGTATTATGCACAAGTCTGGCTTTGGGAATTGTTTATTAATTTTAATCAATCTATCTAGACTCATCCCCTGCGTGTGTTGGAATGCTATTGTAGAATAATAATATCGGTCACTTAGCAGGATATTGCATTCATTATCTCTTTGATTGGAAAGAAAGGGTTTTATTATTTTATTAACATGGTCCTCCCTATCTTTAACATAAAGCTCTGTCATTTTTTCTGCATTCTCCATAGGGCTTGTATCTTTCTCTAGTAATTCTCTAATTTTTTTTCCATATTTTCCATAGGTTGGTTCCCTTGTAGTCAAAATTCTGAATCTCTTGCTTTTATTGAATAAATAATTGTGGAGCCTTGTAATCATTTCTCCTTTCCCAGAGCCATCTAAGCCATCCAGAACTATGAAGAGGTTTGGCATAATAAGTTATTTTGATTTATTATTTATTAAATTTTTGGATAAATATAAAGCGTACCGTTCAAGTTAAGGATGTTAAGTAGGGGCGTTCAGAGTGGGCTGTTAAACAAGTATTTGAATGTAAATTCTATTGTTCTACATCAAATTACCTTGAGTTAATATTTCTTAATATAGTCCCTAAAATTGCGTAATCACTATTTTGTATTTTATCAAAGAATAGTCTTTCTTGTTCTGTTGCTTGTGCCTCATAATATTCTTTTGTAAATTTATTCCAGAGGTGTAAACCATGTCGCCTACAGTCCTCACTCCATTGTTGCCTACTCACTCCACTGATGTTCTCCAGATCTTTATATTTTCTGCAAATTTTGCATTCATGCATTAAGATATTATTTTCTTTGAAGATATTTTTAACTCCTTCAAATTTCTCAATCGTTAATGTCTCTGCATTAAGCATGCCTCGATGCGTTCTTTCGCCAACATTCTTAAAATAATAAGGAGGATAATTACTTACGCTATCTGTGAAGAAATCAAAATCTGCACCCAATAATGCATATCCAAATCCCCCTCCATTTAAGACTCCGAAGATTCTTCCAGGTTGTTCTTCTTTTATTGATTTAATGACTCGTAAGAACAACTCAAAATTTCTTTTTGCGTATTGCCCAAATCCAGGTTGCAGTATTTTTTGAGCATCAATAAATTTGAAGAGAGTTATTCTTGTAGGAGCCTGGTCAAAATAATTTGTCATCTTTTCGATGGCTTTTTTATTATTAAACAAATCTAGGTTAACATTAAATATTGTGCTTACCTCCCCATCACTAATAAACTCTCTTGCATCATGATTCATTTCAATTGCTTTGTCGATTAACATATCGCTCTTTAGATTTATATATGGCGTTGGCGGAATAAACAGATCTGCACCCCTTCCTTTCTGTCTTTTCCAATGCCATTTTAAGAAATGAGCAGATTTTAAGGTGCCTTTCTCTGTACTAGTAAATAAATCTGTCCAAAATTTGATATGTTCTGCATCTAGATTTAAATTATCATGTGAGATTAATTTTAGTAGATAATCTCTGAGATAGTCAGGTATTTCTTCCAGCGATAAGTATTGTTTTAAGTAATTTTTATATCTTAATCTATAAAGTTCAGTGGCGGGATCTATTAGCTTTAATTTTGTTTGGTTAAAATATTTATAAGTAGAAATATTATGATTCAAAGTTAACTGCCCCATTATACTCTTTTGTTCCCTTACTACGTTATCATATTCAAAAACCCTATATAAAACTGCATTTAGAAAGTCAACATCATCTTCTCCTGGCATAGTCTTAATAATAGAGTCAGGGTTGAATTCTTCTAACACTATCCGTAAATCTGTTGCATTTTGAGGCAAAACAGAAAAGAAAGGAAGTTTAATATGTTTATTATTGATTTCAAATACTTTAGTTCTTACTAATTTTTGAATGTGTTTTTGATTCACAATTATTTTAGAGCTTTTTTCTTGCTGCATTTTCGATTTCCTCCTTGCGTTTGGCCAAACGATTAATAAGTTCTTTAAAATCATTAATTCTATCTAAACTAATAAGCATACTTCCTCCAGAGACACCATGATTATTGACATCCTCGAGATATATGAATTCACCATAGTTATTATTAAGGAATGTTCCTCTAAAAATATGTCCATCTTCAGTCTCAATTTTTTCTTGATATTCAGGATGTACAATTCTACCATTAGGATAATAGGTTGTTAAGTTGCGCCGTCTTATTTTATATGCTTCCCTACAAGAAACCAATCGTTCTAAGTGTTTGATTATCGTTTGTCTTGAGAAAGGCGTATTTTCAACAATATCTGGCACACTAACACCATTAGGGTTAAGTTTCACAATCTCCCTTATTTTCTGCTCTATGTATTGTTCCTGATCATGAGGAGACATTCCTAAATACTTTTTTTGATCAGCTATTGGAGGCATATTTATACTTATTTGCATGGTAATCCCTCTTTTAATATATCTTGTGATTATACATTAACACTAATCTTATTTAATACATCTATTTAATAGGTATATTAAATAGTATTTAAATTTTTCGGTAAAATTCACGGAGGGGACTATATTTTTAACCTATACACAATCTTATTTTGTTTCTCATCATAAATTTTACTTAGGAATCCAGCTTTGGTGAGTTTTTCTAAAGCTTTATGAGTAGATTGCCTATTGAGAAAAAGTTTATTGTTTTTTGAAAACTTATGGATATCGTCCATTGCTAAATTGGGATTTTCTTCTATGAACAGTAAGAGTTTTATATGCTTTTCATTCTTTAATGCCCCAAATCGTTTTGCAATCTCTTTTATATTGTCTGACGTAATTTTTGCTCTAATTTCCATTATGTTAAAGTAATGAATGCAGCCATATTTAATGATTTGTCTCCATTTTTGTTGACAAAATTTCTTTAATAGCGCCATATAAATAGCATATATGTCTAATTATGTTGATGAAATAAGAGAATTAGCTGAGAAAATAAGAGATTTAGTAGGAATTGATATATTCAAAAAAGCAGCAAAGGGTAGAGTTCCAAGCCAAGTTAGTGGTGAATTCATAACAAATAGAGAACAGGGAGATTGGGCAGAGACCTTATTATTAAAAATTGTTAATACTAACTGTGATGGGTTGACTGCAATAAGTTACGGTAGAGAAGAAAACCTAATCGCAGGAGATCCAGGATTTAAGGAATTTTTTGAAGAATATCAAGAAGAGTTAATTAACTTAGGGAAATGTCCTGATTTATTGATTTTCAAGGATGAGGAATTAGATGCGAATACAAGAGAGGAAATCTTTAGTAATAAACCAAGAAAAGAGATCATTGAAGCCGCTAAAAAAGCTATTGCTGGTTTAGAAGTACGATCAAGTGCTTTTTTAGCTGGAAAATATGAAACATATAGGGAAGAAAATAAAACTAAAGGAAGAGCATTTCTAAGTTTTACACCAAAAGTAGAGGATTTGGGTGGAATTTTAAGATGGGTAGAAAATCATAGTGTTCCTCATTTTTATGTTCAAGTATTCTTTGATAGAATATATATAATCTCCTTTAAGAAAATTCTTGAAATACTCAGTAATCCTATTAATAATAAGATTAAATTTTTTATAGAAAAAAATTATAAGAATCGCTTTAAAGATACAATCCATATCGCACTTACTGAAGGTATTTGTTTAAGTAGAGATGTTAAACAACCTAAACATAAAAGCGTTAGAAAGGAGTTGGTTAATGGGAGATTAGTTCATTATGTTAAATTTGAAGTCGAAGAATTGCCAAAAGATTTTAATGTTTCTGCATTTAAAGAAGTCTTAGGCGCTTAATATTTTTTCAAACTCGTTTTCTAGTTTTATTTTTTGAGAACTGGCGTCTTGTTTATTTCTCAACATCCTTAGATAATCTTCAAACAATAAAGCAATTTCATTTATTTTTTGTTGAGAAATTTTATTAATATTAGGAACTGGAATATTCTCTAAGTCTTTTGGTTCAAATTTACTTAAACCTCCCCCATAGGACCTCATTTCTCTTTTTATTAGTTCTTTACAATGTTCAGAATTTAAAAAAGCCACTAAAAACAATAATTTATTATTATCCTTAAAATGAGGGTAAATACCATGAAATGTTGTTAGGTTTAAGCAATCTGTTTTGTTTAAAATAAACTTTACACCATCTCTACTAAACACTCCTGCCCAAATTGGAGCTGTTTCTCTTTTTTCCATAGAATACCAAGGATTTCTTTTTGAAGTTAAATATCTTTTATGTAATCCTTGTTTTTCGCCATACTCAATATACTTTTTTAAATTATTAGATGGCTCAGAAAAGCAATATAATAAATAGGTTGGCCTATCTTGTGAAACCAGCTTGTTAAAATCCTCATCAGTAAACTCAATAAATTTACAAAAATTACTCTTTGCCATTACAGGTTTGAAATAACTTTCTTCAATATTCCATTCTTTAATCTTTGACTTTGAAAATAAAAAGTAATCATTTGCTCCTGTAGCTATACCTCTGTTTACAGATGCAATTTCAGAAAGCTTAATTAAATTGTGTTTTGTAGCTTCAAATTTATCATCCACACTAAAATACTTTAGCCACTTTTCTTTAAAGTTTAATTCTCCCTGCTTAACCAAATTAAGAGATATAGTTTCATCAGAGTAATTCTCTTGTTTTTCTCTATAAAATTTAATAAGTTTATCTTTTCCTATCCACTTTGACAATTTTATTAGTTTCACTCTTTTAGTTTTATCAGGATTGCTTTTTCTTGTTAAAATTGTAATGCAGGCAGTTGACAAATTATCTTCAAAAACTAATGCACCATTTTCAAATGTAATTATTGAATCTATTTCGTAATTCTTCTTAAAATATTCTTTAATTGAAATTCCATAATTAACATTAAGAAATTCGCTAGGTGTAATAAAAACCAATTTTCCATTTTCTTTTAAAAGATTTTTTGCTTTAAAGAAAAAAAGAGCATAATAGTTAATTAAACGACTTAATTTTGTACTTATTTCTGCTTCTATTTTTGATATTGTTTCATTCCTATTTTTGATATCATGAAAACGAATATATGGCGGGTTTGCTATAATTAAGTCATATTGGCTATTGTTAAAATCAAGAAAATCTACATTTTTATATTCTATGTCTAAATTCTTATATCTTGATAAATTTATTTTTGCCATTGCTAAACATAATGGATCTTTTTCTATAGCTGTGAATGCAAGGTTATGATGTGCTAGCCTACTTAATATCGACACAAAAATCCCTCCACCCAATGCGGGGTCTAATATCTTCTTAGGATTATCTTCTAAGCCAATCTCTCCCATAAACGCTGCAACGTCTATGGGTGTAAAGAATTGACCCATATTTTTTTTATATTTTAAAGGAATTGATTTGGAATAAATTCTTTCCAAGAAATTAGGGCAATGAAGAAAATGATTGAAATTAAAGTGGAAATTAAAGTTTTTCTTACTCAATATTAGATCATATTCAGGCAAGCTTATTTTTTGATTTTGTTTATGAGATATTTTTTTTAGAAAAGAATAAAAGGCAATTTTATAAGATTCTTCTTCAGGTATGTTATAGTCATTAATTAATACTCTTGCTACATTCTTTATTTGAGAAACAATATTTAATACTTGTTTGTCTCTTTCAAAAGTAGTTATATTTTTTTCTTTTTCTAAGACACTCACTTTTGATTTAATCTCAAAATAATCCTTTTTTCTTTCAAAGTCTAACAAAGTGAGATTTGTCTCCATTATTGGTGATTAACAGGTCTTACTATATATATTTTTCTCTTTATTTAGATCAAAGTTTTATGAAGAACAACTAAATAGGAAGTCCTGACTGAAATAACAAGAATAGTTTTGTTAATGCCGTCATACTTTAGTAAATGTTACTACTTCCCAATACGATTTTCTGAAAAGTTGGGTAAAGACACACATTTGGACAAGATTTTTTTGCGAAAGGTCTTCCTCACTTTTTCAAATATCGTACTGTCCAGTAATAAAATGTGGTTTCTATAAATTTTCTTTACATAGATGTTATAAAGAAAGAAATAATATTGAATATTAGTTAGTTATATCTCTCTTTGATTTGTTCTTTTTTGGTTTATTCCAGTAGGGACTTTTGCATTTTGGACAGATTATTGGTTCTTGTTTTTTGATTCTTGGTATCCATTCATGTCCGCATCGTTCACAACGATAACCCCAGACTTTTAACTGAACTTTGGCCATAAGTAACGGAGTGTTTACTTTCTATTTAAATGTTTTGAAACATATACTTTTATACGTAAGAAATGACAAGATTTATATACAAAAAAGACTTTCTAAACATATACTTATAAAAGTAAGTGGTTAAGATGAAATGCCCAATATGCCAATCAAACAATACGAGAAAAGATAGCAAAAGAAAAACAAGCACAGGCTACAAGCAAAGATGGTACTGCAAAGACTGCCATAAAAGATTCACAGAAACACCCACCCCAAACATTAAAGGAGACGAAAACACAGTAATACTAGCAATAGACCTCTACCTGAAAGGAGTCAGCTACAGAGGAATAGCAGATTCGCTCAAACAATTCTATGGCCTAAAAGTAAGCCATATCACAGTCATGAACTGGATAAACAAATTCATGAAAATAATCAACGAATACGTCAAAACACTACATCCAGAAGTGAGTGATCAATGGCATGCAGATGAACAATTCATTAAAGTAAAAGGAAGAATACAATACGTCTGGAATGTGCTGGATACAGAAACAAGGTTCTTACTGGCAAGCCATGCAAGCCCAACAAGAACCTACAAAGAAGCAAGAACAACCTTCCAGATAGCGAAAAACATAGCACAAAAGAAAGCAAAAACAGTAATCACAGACGGAGCTTTTAGCTATGAAAAAGCTGTAAGAAAAGAATTCGCAACCTACAAAAATCCCAAGCCACACAAAAGATACGTTAGCCTAAGAAATAAAAATTGTAGCAATAACAAACTAGAACGATTTCATGGCACATTCAGGCAAAGAGACAAGGTAATGAAGGGATTTGAAGGCAATCAGAAACAGTTTGCCCAAAATTTCCAAACATACTACAACTTCATCAAAACCCACATGGCACTAAGAACAACGCCGGCACAAAAAGCAGGTATAAATCAAAAACCAGAATGGAAAGACCTTTTGCTAAAAGCACTACAACAATGAAACCTATTCTTTAAAGAGAATGTTTTGCTTAAGGGTACGGATTCTGCAACCTTGACTGCTCGCTTTTCAAAACCACTCCATAATAGGGAATCTATTTATAAACATCCTTAACTGAACAGCTCCCTCTTAACATCCACAGGGTGAACGGTACGAATATAAAGAAAGTTTTTTAAAACTTACTTGACTAGAGATTAATTAAAATCATATGATAGCAATATTATCTGACTTTGGGGATAGTGAATATCTAGGAGTAATGAAGGCTGTTATATATGATATAGATGAAAATGCCAAGATTGTTGATTTGTACAATAAAGTAAGCCCCCAGAACATAAAGGAAGGGGCTTGGATTCTGCTTAACTCATATAAGTACTTTAAGAAGGGGACTATTTTCTTGTGTGTTGTTGATCCAGGAGTCGGCACTAAAAGAAAATGTATCGGAATAAAAACAAAGGATTATTTCTTTGTTGGTCCAGATAATGGGCTTATGTTTCCAGCAGCGAAAGAGAATGGAATAAAAAAGGTAGTAAATTTACCAACAAAACAGGCATCAAAAACATTTCATGGTAGGGATGTATTTGCAAAAGCAGCAGTATTGTTAGAAAGAGGTGAAAAAATAGAATCTTTGGGTAAGGAGATAAAAAGAATCAAGGGATTAAACTTCTATAAACTAGGAAGAAGGGGTGAAATTGTGAGAATAGATGAGTTCGGCAATATAATAACAAATCTAGAAAGCCTAAACAAGAAGAGATACAAATTAATAATAAAAAATAAAGAGATGTATATTGACTTTTTTAAAACATATGGTGAAGCTCCAAGTGACAGATTATTTTTGATTAAAGGAAGTAGTGGTACCCTAGAGATTTCTTTGAAAAATGATTCTGCAATAAAAAAACTAAAAGTAAAGGTTGGGGATAAAATAGAGATACTATGATTTATCTACTTCTATATACTTGGCTAGAAGAGGTTGTTTTTCTTTTATGGCGTCATACATTTGCCATGCTATCTTCCTATAGCTAATGTGTCCCTGTTTTGAACTTCTTAATTTGATAATATGAAACAGCTCTCTTAGGTCCATCTTCATTAAAACCCGTTTTTTATATGCCAAGGGAATTACATATTGGGCTTCTTTTGGAAGCTCTTTTGAAATTTCAAGAAATGCTTTTTTTGCTTTCTCCATACACTCTACAAACAAATCCTTAAATCCAGCTTCAATTAGTTCATCAGGTATGCTATATCCATGTTCAACTGTAAACTCCTGGTTTGTCTGAGTAACCATTCTATGCCTTTGAATGTCTCTAAAGGCACCGTAATCAATTAAGATGTCAAAAGTATAAGAGATATGCTCAAGTTCTCTCAATGGTCTGTCAAACTTACCCAGCCTTTTTAAGGATTCATCTATTATTTTCACTTTCTCATCTGGATTCATATCCTCTACTATTTTTTTAATTTGGTTATAGGGCAATTTTGAGAACCTATACAGCAAAGCAGTAACAAGTTTATTTTCTGCATCAGAATCGTATTCAACAAGAGTAACACCATCTTTGTTTAAGGCTTTCTTGTCAGCTAGTTTTTCTTTAGCTAATTTCTCCATTTCATTCAGGGTTTCACCAAGATATTTATTATATTGCGTATATTTAATCAATGTCGGTACAACTTTCAACGCTGCTTCTTTTATTTCCTTGCCAATCTCTTGCATCTCCTCTAATGGATGTGTCAATAGTTTGACTATGGCATATTCTAAGTTTCTGGCGTTTATCGTCATACCAAGATTTGTCAATGAAGCAACTGGAAGAAGATACCTAACTATATCGCAGGTCTTATTTTTGAGTTCAAGTTCTTTTGCATTTGGAAACTTTTTCTTAAAAAATAACATCATCTTAGAGAATAAATCCGTATAAGTATTCATAATAAAATCGCATGTTTCTAAGTATGTCTTAGAAAATTTTGATTCTAGGATTCTTCTTGGTTTATAATAGTGTTCTTTATCGTAGAGCTGATATCTTGTGGATTTCTCAGTATAAGATGCTAATCTATTGTCTTCTATTACTTTAGTAGCCAAAATAGAGATGTTCTCTATAGCCAAAGACAGAACAGCATGTTCAGCTACACTAGAATGACCGTATCCTATTACCCATTTCTCATGGAATTTTCTTGATTTATCAGCGTTGAGTTCTGCTGCTATCTTATCAAATGGTTCTGGACTTCTGCTACACTTTGCAAATGCTACTGCTACGACCTCTGGAGAGAGCCCTGTCAAAGTATAAATTCTCCTTTTTACCATGAAGACCACTGAGTAGTTTGTAAGATGAAATTGTTTATATAGTTTTTTATAAATTTTAGTAATATTACTAGAATAATTTTAAATAAGATTTTTAAATAGGGCTACAATATAGTGGTTTAGAATGATAATTGGGCTTACTGGGACAATGGGAGCAGGAAAGAGCGAGGTAGCAAGATATCTAAAGAGCAAAGGCTTTGAATACTTTGTTTATTCTGACATCCTAAGAGAGATAGCAAAAACTAGGAATATCCAACCCACAAGGGAGAATCTCCAAAGGCTTGGCTCAGAAATCAAAAGAAGAACAAATGATTTGGGAATACTATCAAAAAAAATTATAGAAAGGATGAAAAAAGACAAGGCAGTTGTTGATGGTATAAGGACTGTTGATGAGGTAAAAGAGCTTAGAAAAAGAAAGGATTTTTACCTGATTGGTATAAATGCTCCACAAAGGGTTAGGTATATGCGGATTAGAAAGAGAAATAGGGAAGGAGACCCAAAGACATTTGGAGAATTTAAAAAGCTAGATAATATGGAGAATAGGGGGAAAACAGAGGGGCAGGAGATAAACAAATGCTTAAGGATGGCTGATTACATCATATTCAACAATAAATCTATAGAAGACCTTAAAAAAGAAATAGACAAAATCTTAGAGTCTATTTCATAAATAATCTCTCCGCATTTTTTCTGTCTTCATATAATTCTTTTAGGTCTTCATAAATCTTTGCTTTATCTTCTTCTGAAAGTTTTTTGTAAATATACATTATCTCACAGTATATACTCCTTGCCATCTTGAAATCAAACTTTAACAAGGCATTTCTTGCATCATATAATCTCTTTTTGATAAACCTTAATTCATCAAATTCTTTCTCTTCCTCAACTTTAACTTTCTTTAAATCAATATCTATTTCCATTTCTGGTATTTGTTCTATTATAGGTCTTTTTCTAACAGGTTTCTTAATAGACTCTATTGCTTTTTCTATCTTTTTCTTTTCCTTTCCTTCTAGTTTTAATTTTTTTAGTTCTTCTTTTTTCTTTACCTTCTCAAGTTTCTTTCTTAGCTTTTCTTCTAACTTTTGTTTTCTTGCTTCTTCTTTTTTTCTTTTTAGTTCTTCTTTTAGTTTTAATTTTTCTTGCTTCTTTTTTAGTTTTTCTTCTCTTTTCTGTTTCTTTAATTCTTCCCTTAGTTTTTTCTTTTTTTCTTTCTCTCTTTGTCTTCTTCTTTTCTCTAGGAGTTTTTTTCTTCTTTCTTCTCTTTTCTTTCTTAGTTTTTCTTCCTTTTTCTTTCTTTACTTTTC
>Ga0190359_1000144_pt1 | contig 45643 bp, 43 predicted proteins | sample 48721823_MG_FD_161269 | JGI IMG/M metagenome (GOLD analysis project Ga0190359, IMG submission 161269) | Hydrothermal vent microbial mat bacterial communities from Southern Trench, Guaymas Basin, Mexico - 4872-18-2-3_MG | ecosystem: Environmental > Aquatic > Marine > Hydrothermal vents >...
AAGAACACGCGTTAGTTTTGAAACGGGTATGACCAAACTAGGCGGTCATGCAATTTTTCTAGGAAAAAATGATATTCAATTGGGGCGGGGCGAAACAATAGAAGATACCGCTCTTGTGCTATCTCGCTATGTTGATATAATCATGTTTCGTGCCATGAGCAATAAAGATATGAAAGAGCTGGCAAAACATGCTACTGTCCCTGTCATCAGTGGATTAGATGATAAAGAGCACCCTTGTCAAGTAATTACAGATATCATGACAATAAGAGAGCATAAAGGCAAACTCAAAGGACTTAATTTTGTGTATCTTGGAGATGGAAAGAATAACATGTCTCACTCATATCTCTTGGGTTGTGGAATAGCTGGAATAAATGTCAAGATTGTATCTCCAAAAAAATACTGGCCTGATGATTTTTATGTTAAAGAAACTAAGAAGTTGGGAGTGAACGTTGAGATAACTGATAAGGTAGAAGGCTCAACAAAGAATGCTGACGTCATAGCAACAGATACATGGGTTTCAATGGGCGATGAAGCACAAAAACAACAAAGACTCAGGGATTTTAAGGGATATACCGTAAATGACAAACTAATGAAACAAGCAAAATCTGATGCTATATTCTTGCACTGTTTGCCAGCATATTATGATTATGAAGTTACAAAAAAAGTGGCACATGGCCCACAATCCGTGATTTTTGATGAAGCAGAAAATAGAATGTGGGCTCAAATTGCTATAATGGTTACGCTTTGCAAAAATTAAGATAGAATCTCATTTAATTTATTTCTCTTATCCGCGTATTTTATTTCTTGAGCGATGCGTCGTCCGGTAGACAAATCGGGTTGAATCAACTCGGAATATGGTGAACCAGCAACATATGGATTTGTACCAGCAACAATTCTAGCAGATATTTCAAAGACTTTAAATTCTAAATCTTCTGTTATAACAGTTTCAAGACAGAAAGAGCCTACAATTCCACCAAACAGTTTTTGTGATTTTTCTACGACATCTGCCCCCATCTTGAAGACTTTTGGTAAAAGAGATTCTCTCATTACAATAGGAATATTTCCAGTTACAACAAATGTTGGGTGTATACCAAGCTCTTCAAGCTCAGCAATTGAACCCAATCTTTGAACCTCATCTATGGTTGTTTCATCGCGTCTATCCATACTAAGAAGTTGTAGACTTCCTTTACTCAGCTTGTATGCATTATCCTGAATAGGCGAATAGAAATAGTGAACATAATAGCGAGTTCCCATCACAAACTCTTGAATGACAAACTGTTTATTTTTCTGAATTCTTTTCTTAAATTCATCATAGGTTTTTGCAATAAAAAATCCTTTACCGCCTTTTGCTCCGTGATATTTGACTATAACAGGCCGATCTATATCTTTTGGATCTTTGATTTCTTTAGGCATAGTCAAGCCGGCACTCTCGAGCCATTGTCTTTCCATCTTACGATCGGATTCCCACTCCAAAACTTTGCGGTTCCCAAAGGTAGGTAGATCCAACGTCAAAAATTTGTCAGCACCGAGATATTCAACAAAGGAGCCGTGCGGTATTATGATTACGTTTTTTTCTCTCAATTCTTCAGTATATTTCAAAATATCCTTATAATTATCGACGATAAAAAACTCATCTGGTTTTCCTAAAGGAAATGCATCATAAATCTTTTTCTTATCTCCAACAGAAATCCCCAAAGTTTTAAAACCTTCTTTACGAGCACCATTAAAAATCTGCAAACTAGAATGAGAACAAACAGTCGCTATTCTAAGGTTTTTCTTGTCATAAGATGTAAGCATGTCGCTTATATTTATTTGGGACATATGACGACACCTTACAGCCATTGAATAAACTTCTATATTTTATTAGTTTCGATGGTATTAAATTTTATTTCTTGCCATAATATTTTTTTACACTAGGGCGTGTAATATAGTATATCAATAGAACTGCCACAATAAAACCTAAAATATTACTTAAAGCTCCGTTAATTATAATTATTATAAAAGCACCTGTCCATGCCCATCCCTTTCCTTGTAATAGGCCAAAACCAACCATTATTTGAATTGCTGCCAATAATGCAATAATCAAATTAACTGCCACGTATAGATCTTTTGATAAAAATTGTAAAGGCAATAGATATTCAGGATAAGCGAATAATATGTATAAAGTCAATAAACCTACAAGAATATAGAGTATAGAAAGTATCGTAATTCCTAAAGGCCTTTTAGACATTTTATTGTCAAAATAGTTAGAGTCGATTTCTTGATTGAAATTATTCTCATCAATCACCATTTTCTTGCATCCTCAAGTCGAACATATCTTTTTTTAATTTAAATATTCCGAATATTAATTCTGATAACATTTGTACAACAATACTTTAAAAGCCCTAAGTCAAAAAGTAAAAACGAGGATTATGTTAATTGTCGGGCAAATAGCAAATAAAGAAGAAGCGAATGATATTACTTTTATTGCAAAATTATTCGTAGTTGGTCAACGAGCACGCGACCTTGCCAATGAAGCAAAAGACAAAAAATAAAAGCATTTTCTTCTAAATTTGTTATTATTTATTCAATAAACTTTATTTACTCCATTTTTGTTAAAAAATACCAGCGGTGATAAAACCTGGTAAAACTAGTATTTTATGGGGGAGTCGGAGAAATAGGTGGAAACAAAACCTTATTGGAAGACAATGGCACAAAGATTTTCCTTGATTTTGGAATGAGTTTTAAGAGAAGAGGGATGTTTTTTGAAGAATATCTGATGCCGCGATCTGCGAATGGCATTGGAGATTTTCTAGCAACAAAACTAATTCCTGACATTTCTGGCATTTACAGAGAGGATCTTTTAGAGCATCTTGGCAGAAAACCTGAAGCAACTGATATTCAAGGGGTTGTTTTGTCTCATGCTCATGCAGACCATGCAAACTACATCTCATTTTTACATAAAGACATTCCAGTTTATTGCGGAGAGACATGTAAGTACATTCTTGAAGCTATTGATGAGCAAACTCAGAGAAATCTTGAAAATGAGGTTTTAAATTTCAAAAAGAGACCTGTTTTTAAAAGCGAATATAAAAATCCGCCCATTGAAAGGACATTTAATACGTTTAGAACTGGAGATAAAATTAAGATAGATTCTTTGGAGATTGAACCCATACACACCGATCACAGTGTTCCAGGCGCTTATGGATTTATAATTCATACTTCTGAAGGAGCTTTGATTTATACAGGTGATCTTCGCATGCATGGTACGCATTCACACATGACAAATGATTTTATAGATGCATCCAAAGAAGCAAAACCAATTGCTATGATAACTGAAGGAACGAGAATTAATACAAAAAAAACAGGCGAATCTGAAGATAAGGTTTACAAAGAATCGAAGAAAGAGCTATCCGAAAACAAAAAACTATCTATTGTTGATTTTAACTTTAAGGATGTCGATAGATTTACAACCTTCTACAAAATAGCAAAGGATCTGAATAAAAAACTTGTAATAAGTTTTAAACATGCATGCTATCTTGAAAGATACCACAGAGATAAGAAAATCAGATCTCCAGACAGTCGGGATGAAAATATATTAATTCTTAAGCCTAAGAGATTGACCGGCACATATATTGATGAGGATTATTCTGATTGGTATATCAAAAGACGCTTGAATTATCCAAATATAATTACTGCCGAAGATATAACAAAGAATCCTAGCAAATATATGGTTGTTCTGAACTTCTGGTATTTCAATATGCTAGTTGATCTAAAACCTTATGGCGGAACTTATATTCATTCTCTATCTGAACCTTTTAACGAAGAGATGGAGATATCTTATGATCGTATGATGAATTGGATTAACAATTTTGATTTGAAATTTGTTCAATCACATTGCTCTGGCCACATCAATGGAGCAGATTTGAAGCAACTAATTAAAACAATAGAGCCGGAAAAGATCTATCCAATCCATACAGAGCACCCAAAACTATTCAACAAATTAGGTGTAAAAACAGAGTTTGTTAAAGAAGGAAAATTATATAAGTTGTAGAGACTTATTATTATTTGTGATAAATAATATAATTAAGAAAATATCTGGATTGTGTGGATTATTATTACCAATAGTTATGACAATAATCTTAATCACCGCCATACTCAAGAATCAGTGGTTTAGTTGGACTAAGAATGCTATAAGTGATTTTGGGGCAGCTAACTCATCTCCACTTCTATTTAACAATGGGTTAATACTTTTAGGTATCCTTTTGTTGATTTTCTCAATAGGATTGATAATAAATTTTAAAGAAAAACTTGGACCTGCAATTATTTTTATGTGTTCATTTTTACTAATGTTAATAGGAATTTTTCCTGTTCCCCACATACTACACGAACCAATCTCAGTAATATTCTTCATATCATTTTCTATAGCATTTTTTAGTATGGGGCATACCTTCTACAAAGAGTCTTTTCTGAGTTTTGTCACAGGCATTAAAATTTTAGCGTTAATGGTGGTAGTTTCGACCATCTTTGCATTTCTCTTTTTTATTTTTTATAATTGGATTGCCATATCTGAAATCTTAGTATTTTATCCTGGCTTTATCTGGTGCATGGTTTATAGTGTCAGTTTAATAAGAAATGATTATGGTTTTAGAGACTAATTGGTTTGTTTTAAAATATTTTGATTTGTTTTTGTTACGTACAAAAGGAAAAACGTATAAACTATGAGATTATAGAGAAATATTCAATTTGCTAATACTGGGGGAGTCCAATATGGCAGATCTATTAAATTATGATAAAAAAAAGGATGAGCAAATTATGATACAGGCAGATACTGGCAAACGTAAAAAAGAACAATTCATAGAAAATCTTAGAGAAGGGGATGTCGTAAATGATTTTTTTGCTGTAAAAATCAAAAATCCTCCACGACCGTACAAAAGAGGTACATGGTTTGGTATAACTGTAACTGATAAAACAGGCAATATCAATGTAAAATACTGGGGTGGGGAAAACAAAGAGAGAGTTAAGCGGTTGTATGATAGTTTCAAAATAGGCGATGTTGTTCAAGTACGTCTTGGCAATGTTGAGATCTACGAAGATAAACCACAAATTTCGATCAACGAAACAAGCGGCGGTCTTAGACGATGTAGTCCAAATGAGTATTATGTCACAGATTTTATACCCTCTCTTGAAGAAGAAGAGATTAATGACTTAGTAAAAAAAATTAAAGAAGATATAAAAGAAGTTGAAAACGAGCAGTTAAAAAATCTTTTAGATGCTTTTTTTGATGATTCTGACTTTGTAAAGGATTTTGCACATAGCCCTTCAGCTATAAGCCATCATCACAACTATGTTGGAGGTAATCTTGAACATACTGTTGGTGTTGTTCGCCTTTGTAAAAATATCTGTGATATGTATCCTGGAATTAACAAAGATCTAGTAATTACCGGTGCAATTCTTCACGATATCGGCAAAATAAAAGAATATAATGCAAAGGCTGCTGTTGAAAAAACAGATGAGGGGAACTTCATTGGGCATATAGTAATGGGTGATCGATGGATTCGAGAAAAAATAAATGAACTTAAAGAAAATGGAAAAGATTTTGATGTTAATTTGGAGAACAAACTTTGTCACATTATTCTTAGCCATCATGGCAAATATGAATTTGGTAGTCCGCGTATGCCAAAAATTGTTGAGGCGATGGTTGTCCATCAAGCAGATATGATGGATTCTCAAGTGAAGAACTTTATACAAGTTATTGAAGAAGGACGTAAGACCAGCGAAGATGACTGGGGATTCATATGGGATTCTGACGCTGGCATGAAACGCCCAATGTATCTTGGCGAAGATTAATATGAAAAAAGATCTTGCAGACATTATCTGTTGTCCGACTTGCAAGGGAAATTTGGAACTTAAAAAAGATGTTCTTACCTGTAGAGAATGTAAAACTACATATTATATAGAAAATGGGATTCTGAATCTGTTACCAAAAGAATAGGTTAGTTCCCAATAAATTCTTTTACATCTTCCATTAAATTTTTTGATTGTTCTAAATCCTTGATATATTTTTTAAAGCGTGCAGCTCGCCTATCAAGTATTATAGCCACGCCTCTATCACTTTCATCACGGATTAATCGACCAATGGATTGTAAAATCTTTCTGGCAGCAGGCGCCTCTACAGTATATTCCCATCCCTTTCTAAATTTAATATCATAGTAATGTTGCAAACCGCGTTGTTTAGCTGTAGGTTTTGGATATGGTATTCCGACAATTACAGCTATCTCAAGTTGTTCAGCGGGAAAATCCATACCTTCACTAATACGACCACCCATAACAGAAAATAGAGCTGCATTACCATTATCTTTGGCCCCATGCTGTTTAAAATCAGATATTAGCTCCATTAGGGCAGATTGCGACATCTTCTGCTCTTCAAAGTAAATACTTCTATCGATATGGCTTAAATATCCATTTCGTTTGAAAGTTGACATCATGTTGAAGCTAGGGAAGAATACCATTGTGTTCTTCGGAAAAATATTACAAATATTTGAAATGTAGCTGCCCATCCTATCAATTGTTTTCTCATCATTGGTTATCTCATCGTACTTCGTACTGACATCGGTTACAAACAATATCTTACGGTTCTCACGAGGAAATGGGGAGGGATAAGAAATCAATTCAGTATCTTCAGAGAGCCCTAGTGAATCGCGATACTCCTCCAATGGTTCAAGTGTACCAGACATATGAACTGATGCATGAAAATCATTTATGATTGAAGCACCAATAGACGGGTCCAAGCAATAAGCTTCCACTCTCGGATTTTTGCCATCACTTGAATCAACAACAAGCTTGGCATGTTGATCCATTTCAAGACTAAACCAAACATCTAGAAATACACCAAGTTTATGAAGATACGAGCGAGGTAACTTGCCTTCTTTCTGTCGATATTCTTGAATTTTTTCACCGTAAGCCATCAAATCCCCGATGATATCGTGCAATCTTTTACTGGTAATTTTCAAACGATGCAGGATTTCATCATCAAACTCATGTGATGGAATGAAAGCATCATTGCTTCTAACAGGTTCTCTTCGAATTCCGTTTTCCATAATGCCATAGACGTATGTATCGCGCAAATCTCGAACAATATCAATCAAAACATTACAGAAATCTGAAACTTTGAAATGCCCGTCAACTATTGAAGGGTCACCGTATTTCTTAGATTCAAAAACACAACTGTTTAGCATGAATATGCTAAGTTGAAGGGAATACAAATCACGAATATAGTCAGGCAGATTATGTGCTTCATCAACTACAAGAACCATATCTTTTTCAGCTACTGCAAGACAATCGAAAAGCATATTGCGAACCATAAGATCAAAGACATAAACATATGGAACAACAACGACTCTAGCTTCTTTAATTAACAGTTTGTTAATTTCATACGGGCATAGATTTCTGCGCTCACAATACTTGATAAATTCCTCAGCAGTGGGAAGGTTTTCTTTAAACCATTCAACAGCTTGACCTACTTTTTCTTTATCAAGAAAATTCTTATAATAAATGCATCCTTTTTCCTTGCTATCTGACTTTGTTATCTTTTTAATGTTCGAACAAAAACGTGAAAGTTCCTCAGAATTTCCACTAGCGATTTCAGGATCCTTGCGTGCGAGAATGCAGGTGTTGGTTCTGCCCTGCATACCAACTCCAAAAATCTTATCCTTGATTTTTTTGTTTTTATTGCGAATTTGTCTAAGCTCCAGAATGACTTGTCTTTGTTGGGCATTTGTACGTGTTGTATAAATAATTTTTTTATTGTTTTCTAGTGCACATTCTAGTGTTGCTGAAAGAGTGCAGATGGTTTTACCTGAACCGGTCCCTGATTCAAAAATAATGTTTTCCCCATCTCTCAATATTTTTTGTATGGTTTGCATTATTGCCGTTTGATTTTTGCGAGGTTTATAAGGAAAAAGATTCATACTTCAACAAACAGAATAAAAGATTAGATAAAAAGAGTTACTGAGACTTTACTGAAACTATTATTAAGCATGAGTTTTTAAGTTCAAAGAGATTAACTGATTAAAATATGGTCGAAACACCATTTGATAAAATCAAAGAAAAACTTTCAAAAGATATTCCATCAACTCTTTTAGATAGTATTCCAAATAAATGGGAAAAAATCGGAGATGTTGCAATTGTTAAGCTATCTGATGATTTAACAAAATATAAAGAATCTATTGGTAAAACATACGCTGAAGTTCTTGGCTGTAAAACTGTTTTAAATGATGTGGGTGGAATCAGCGGAGAATTGAGAGAGCCGAATGTAGAAATTATTTATGGCTCAAATGAAACCGAAACGATTCACAAAGAGAACGGAGTTCGCTATAAACTAGATCCTCAAAGAGTTATGTTCTCTTCTGGAAACATGGATGAGCGTGTCCATATGGCAACTGTGTCAAATAAAGAGGAAGTAGTCGTAGATCTTTTTGCAGGAATAGGTTATTTTACTTTACCAATGGCAGTTCACAGCAAACCTAAAAAGATATTTGCATGTGAAAAAAACAAGATCGCATTTGATTATTTGGTTCAAAATATAGCTCTTAATAATGTTAATTCTATAGTCGAACCACTATTTGGTGATAATAGAAAAATTGCTCCAGAAAACATTGCAGATAGAATTGTTATGGGGTACATCGGTGGAACTGAAGAATTCTTATCCATTGCTATTAAAAGCTTAAAAGATAGAAAAGGAACTATTCATTTCCATGAGAAGTATTCTGATAAACTTATTCCAAATAAACCTTTAAATTCTTTAGAAAAAATAGCAAATGAATTTAATAGAAAAATCAAATTAATCCAATACAGAAAGGTAAAATCTTATGCTCCAGGCATTAGTCATTTCGTGTTTGACATATCTGTAGGTGAATAATGAAAGGAAAAATCAAGTTACACGTTTATCATGCAAATGAGGATGATCCAAAGAAGTGTAGTGCTAAAAAACTTAGTCGTTTTAATCTTGTAAATCTTGAAACAAACATTAGAAAACTTCCCAGAAACACCATACTTCTAAATCCTCTTGCCAAAAAAAGCATCTCAAGAGAAGACTTGCCTATTGCCAGAAAAAATGGCATCCTTGCTTTGGATTGCTCATGGAAAACTGTCGAAACTAGTTTTGAATTACTCATTGAGAAAAACCATTCGCGTGCCCTTCCATTTTTGGTTGCTGCCAATCCTGTTAATTATGGCAAACCTTTCAAGTTGACAACTTTAGAGGCTTTTATAGCATCACTTTATATTTTAGGGGAAGTTGATCACGCAGAGGAATTGACTGGCTTGTATAAATGGGGCCCTCAATTTCTAATTTTAAACAAAGAACCATTGGAAGATTATAGACAGGCAAACAGCAGTGAAGAAATCATCGAAATTATGAAGCAATATATTGATTGAACTTAGGTATCTTTAAGTAATAAAATATTATGTCTGAAATCATGAGTAAAAGTCTTGAAGATTTTTTTAGGCCAAAGAGCATTGCCGTTGTAGGTGCATCAGCAGATTCTAGGAAAATTGGCTATGCTACATTAAAAAATATTATAATTTCCAATTATCAATGTGACATCTATCCAATCAATCTTAAAGAAAAAGAAATACTTGGTTACAAATGCTACAAAAAAATTGGAGACGTCCCTGGTAGCATAGATATAGTTGTAATTTCCGTTCCTGCACCAATAGTTCCACAGGTTTTAAGAGAATGCAAGGAAAAGAAAGTGAAGTATGCAATCATCATTAGCTCTGGTTTTAGTGAAGCTGGAAATGAAGGACTTGAAGATGAGTTAAGAGAGATAATCAAAGGCTCAAAAATGAGAGTTCTTGGACCGAATGTCATGGGATATAAGAATGCATCAGATGATCTTGATGTTTCATTTGTCTTTGGAAATCCTAGAAAAGGAAATGTAGCTCTAATAAGTCAAAGTGGAGCACTTGGTATAGGCATGATCTATCTTGCAAACAAAGAATTCATGGGTGTTTCAAAAATAATTGGTGTTGGAAATAAGCTTGATCTGGATGACGACGATCTGATAGATTATTTTGCCCAAGATCCAGATACAAAGGTAGTTGGATTATATGTTGAAAGTGTGAAAGATGGCCGTGCTTTTATGAATTCAATTAAAGCATGCAACAAACCTGTTCTTGTGGTTAAGGCGGGGAGAAGTCAGGCTGGCGCAAGGGCAACAGCATCTCACACTGGCTCAATGGCAGGCTCAGATAAGATTTATAGTGCTGCAATTAAACAAGCAGGCGGTATACGATGCAGGGATGTTGTAGAGCTTTTTGATATGGCACGAGCTTTGGCAGGGCAACCTCCAGCAAAGGGCAACAGAATAGGGATAATTACCAATGGAGGGGGGCTTGGTATTCTACTTACTGACGCTTGTGAGGCTAACGGTCTAGTAGTTCCAAAATTATCACCTGAAACCTACAAAAAAATCGATAAAGCATTACCTGATATTGTTAAGCCAAATAATCCAGTAGACCTTGTGGGAGATGCAGGTTTTGAAAGATACGAAGTATGTACTAGAATACTTTTAGAAGATCCAAATATCGATGGTTTGATAGTTGCATCAGTACATGGCGGATATGCTCGTCCTAAGGAATATACTGCTGCAATACTAAAGATGGTAAGAGAGCAGAAAATCCATGAGGAATTTAAAAAGCCAATCCTCGCAACATGGGTCGGTGGTAGAGAATTCGAAGATATGGTTTTAGATCTTAAAACAGCAGGAATTCCGATATATCCTTCAAGTTGGAGAACTGCAAGATCTATGTTGGCTTTGTATTTAGAAGGTCGAAGATTAGAAAGAGAAGGAAAAAAGAAATAACTCGTTTTTTGTCATTAAAAATTTAGACAGATTTATGTAGCACAAATGACAAATATATACATGATAATAATTATCAAGCTTGGGCGAGGTGATTACCCCAACATATGTGAATATCGTTGGATTAATTTCAAATGATGAGGAAATTTTAGATATAGAAAACGTTGCTACAGTTTTTATTATAGAAGAAAGAATGCTAGATTTAACGTGCAATTTAAAGGCAAAACGTGTTGTAAAAGAGAGATTAAAAATTCTAAATAATCCAATTTTAAAGAATACTTCCTTTGTGAGAGGGTTTAACTAACCAACCCATTCAACACCCAACTCTTTCTCCCAATCTGGACGGGAGCCGTCCCACTTACTTGCAACTTCTGCAGGTATACATTTTTTACAAACACCGATAATTTTAAAATAACAAGAACTACAAACAGATCTGCCACATTTTAAACAGACAGATGTAGCATCTCTTTCGCCGCAAATTTCGCATTTTCCTGTAGGTTTCTTGTCGGATTTTTCTCTCTTCTTTTTGGTTTTTTTGATTTCTTCCTTTGATTCTGCAATCCATTTGCGAAGCTCTTCATTCATAGCTGTGTTTTTAGCCATATCTCCTACCTAAACTATGAATTAATAACAAACATACTTTAAAAGTTTTATTAGGCAGCTTTCTTTGATTTGCCTTTTCGATGCAAGAAGTTACCTAGAAAGTGAAAGAATGGAGTTATAATAAGCAAAAACAAAATATGCCAGATAGTAAGATTTTCAAAGAACCAATTCTTTTCTGTTAAACTCAATACTTGTAATACTCCTGCAACAATAAAACTAAAGAACAGCACACCTAGAAGAAAGTCAATTTGATCAAAGGGCATCCAGTCTTCACCTCGTTTTTTACCTATCCTTCTCTTGAAAAAACTCTCGATAACATCTCCAAGAAGTGCACCAAAACAAATAGAAAAAATAATGGGGATCATAAACGGAAATCCATAAAAATCACTCAAACCCAAATAACCGTAGCCCCATGCATCAATATACACAGCAGCAACGCTCAAACCAAAGCCAACAGTCATTCCTAGAAAAGTTCCAACTAAAAGACCCCTCCAAGTCTTTCCATCACCTAGAATTCTTTTACCATCCTTCCAATTTTTACCGAAGTCAATAGGTTTGCCCCCACCAACAAGAACGGCACAACCATTTGCAACATAAGCTGGAATTATGATCCAAAACGCCTGAACGATTATTTCGACAATCATAAAAGTGATTTATAGGTATACAGAATTGGTTTAAAACAGTATATGTAAAAACCAACTATTCCTTTCGACTTAACTTTAAACCTTTATAACAGAATTTATTAGATCTTTTGACTAGACCTTTGAGAGCGAGATTTGAAAGGCTAAAATTCTCAGCAACCATGTTCCCAAATTTACCATCTTCACCTACGTATTCATAAATTTTGTTTTCAAGATCTTCAAATTCTTTTTTATTGAGACTTGCTACGGTAAAGATCTCGCTTATCTCATTTACTGGACAGCTTATATTAATGTTAAAAGCAGAATAATAGGAGCGGTATTTCTTCTGTGGATGGCCATCGATTCCATCTTCTGGTGTAGTCCATTTGGTTTCCACGAGTTTCATTTTATCAAAATATTCAAGGGCCTCAGCGCCTTCATCACCGTATTTATCAAGAATGTCGCTCATTGGTTTCCAATCTAACAAGAGTTCGCTAAAAACCTCCTTTTTGACTTTATTATCAAAAGCCCTTAAAAGTGGCACTAAGTCAGTGGAATCATTGACTACTTTTGTACGCATCATAAGTATCTTTCTCGCTTACAGTTAAACAGGTTTTCACATATATAAGATTTTTGCATACATAATATTAAAATGAGAAAATAAAATTACTTATTTTTCTTTAATTTCTGATATTCCTTTTCAGTTAGCTTTTCCTGAAAATCGGTTCCAACAAATGCGCCAATGAAGTGAGCGATTATACCAATTCCCCATCCAATAGTTGTCCATATTGGCCAAGGGTAAGTGCTGGGACCAAGAGTGGTCCACCATATCGAGTATAACAAAAGATTCACCAATAGATAAATAGTAAAATGAATGTAGAAAGCCACCTTTCCTTTCGCCCTTTTTTTAGCTTTATTTCTCAATTCTTCATCAGATACCATAGTTCTAGAAATAGATTTCAATTATAAAAAATAATTCGGAAGTATTGTTGCTTAAAACCTGCTAGATATTGCTCCAAACTGTAGATGAGTGGACTTGTCGGGATTTGAACCCGAGGCCTCCTCCATGCCAAGGAGGCGATCTTCCGAGCTGATCTACAAGCCCTCGTGAACGGCACTAAACAGGGTTCAGCAAATAAAATTTACGCAAAAAAAGTATTAGATATGATTTTTATTCCTAACTTATCAATGAAACAGAAAGATCTTGAAATAATACTTCAAAAAGTTCCTTTCTATGAACACCCCGATCCATCTATAGAGCAATACATGACCCCTGCAAATATCGCTGCAAATATCATCTTTACCGCATTTCAGTTTGGAGATGTTGAAGACAAGAAAGTTGTCGATCTAGGATGTGGAACAGGTATCTTTTCATTTGGCGCAAAGATAGCAAATGCGAAAGAGGTAATTGGAATAGATATTGATAAAGAAAGTATTGAAATTGCAAAAAAATATGCAGAAAAAATCAATGAAGACATTCAATTCATAGCACAAGACGTAAAAGATGTTGACATCAAATGTGACACGGTCATTATGAATCCTCCGTTTGGCGCACAAAAAAGTAATCGGCAGGCAGATAGGGGGTTTATTGAAAAAGGATTTGATATCTCAAAAGTAATTTATTCCCTTCACCTCGCCAAAACAATTCCATTTATTGAAAAGCTAGTGTCAGCACTTAATGGGAAAATTATCTACGAAAAAAATTACAAATTTTCAATTAAACAAACATATTTTTTTCATACAAAGAAACTTGAAAAATTGGATGTTACTCTTGTCAGAATTCTTACAAACCCGTAATTAATAAATTGAAAAATACTGTATTTAAAAGATATCCGAAAGTATAATAATATATTATTATATCTGCTTTTGACCTACATACAGATAAAAAGTGATTAATATGGTGCGAACAAAGACTAAAAAATTCAGAGGATCCATGACCCATGGCAGGGGTAAAAAAGGAGGTCGTGGAGCAGGATTGCGCGGTGGTAGAGGAAACGCTGGACTTCTGAAACATAGATACATGTACATGATAAAGAATATGCCAGATCATTTTGGCAGACATGGCTTTAAAAGGCCACCAAGCGTTACAAAAAAAGTAAAAGCTATTAACGTTGGAGAGCTTGAGGAATTGTTTCCAGGTAAGAAAGAAATTGACCTTGGAAAAGAAGGTTATTCAAAATTGCTTGGTAGCGGAAATATAAAAACCAAACTTAAGATTAAGGTTGACAGTGCTTCATCTAAAGCTATCGAAAAAATTGAGGAAAAAGGTGGGGAAATAGTATTGCCCAAAGAACCAATTACAAAACCAGAGGTCATTGAAGAAAATATAGAGGAAACAACATCTGAAGAAAAAGAGTAGGTTTGAATTACCATGGCGGAAGAAGACAAAAGCAAACTGTATTTCTTTAAACCTTTAATTGAGCGTTGGCCTGCAGTATCTAAGCCTGAAGGCCATGTTAATTTTCGAACTAAGATTCTTTGGACTCTGTCTTGTTTAGTTCTTTATTTTGTTCTTACAAATGTTACAATTTACGGCCTTTCACCCACAGTTGTCGATCTTTTTGCTAACTATCGTTTCATTATGGCAGGTGCATCTGGCTCTATTATGCATCTTGGAATAGGACCAATCGTCACAGCATCTATTATATTACAATTGTTCGTTGGTGCAAAAATCATAAAACTTGATCTTCAAAAGAAAGAAGATAAAGCCATTTATCAGGGTTTTCAAAAAATACTTGTTATCGTTATGATTTTTGTTGAAGCAATACCTCAGATTTTTGGGTATCTGAAGCCAAACGAAGCATTGGTTGCATCGGTTGGTGGAAATTGGGCAGCAACTATAATTGTTGTGCAGCTTGTTATAGGAGCATTACTTGTATTTTTCATGGATGAGCTTATATCAAAATGGGGTATCGGCTCTGGTATTTCATTATTTATTGCTGCAGGTGTTTCACAATCCATATTCACAGGATTATTCAACTGGTTACCTGTCGGCGGTGGGGCGCCAAGTCTTTCTAACCCGCCTGCAGGGGTGATTCCTGGTACATATTATTTTATTACAAACATGAATCTGGGCGATATCACTAGCTACGGCTATCAAACTATGTTTGTAGGTAATGCTAGGATAGGCTATCAAAATGCTATCGTACCACTATTGGGTACTATATTCATATTTCTGCTCGTTGTATTTGCTGAATCAAGTAGGATTGAATTGCCTTTAGCGCATGGGGGTGTCCGTGGTGCCCGTGGCAGATATCCTATTCGTTTGATTTATGCGTCTAACATCCCTGTTATTTTAATGGCTGCACTTCTTGCAAATATCAATATGTTTGCCCTATTACTATGGAGGTCGAATTTGCCAGTATTGGGTCATCAATGGTGGCTTGGAACGTATAATTTACAAGTCAGTACACAGGCTATAGGGGGTGGTACATGGTATCTCTCCAGCCCGAATGGCATTAATCAGTGGTTGATACCGATTATGTCAGGAGGTGATTTCTATCACGGCTCCTTACAGTACGCCCTTAAGGTTATTATTTATATGTCTGTACTGATAATTGGTTCGGTTTTGTTTGCCAAATTCTGGATTGAAACAACAGATATGGGGCCAACTGCTGTCGCGAGACAGATACAAAGCTCTGGTATGCAGATACCGGGTTTCCGTAGAGATCCAAGGGTTCTAAGGAAGGTGTTAGAAAGATATATTCCGGTTGTGACGGTGATTGGTGGTGCAGCTGTAGGGGCGTTAGCAGGTTTTGCTGATATGATAGGAACTCTCGGCAATGCAAGCGGTACAGGTTTATTGCTAACAGTAGGTATTTTGATTCATTTGTATGAAGATATTGCTAAAGAGCAAGCAATGGAGATGCATCCTGTATTAAGAGGATTCTTTGGAAATGAATAAAAATTTGTGAGGTGAAAATTTTCATGGGAGTGATAGTTGTAACAGGAATACCTGGAGTGGGCAAAACAACGGTAATGAAAAAAGCAGCTGAAGGTATGGATATACAATTCGTAACATTTGGAACTGTAATGTCAGAAATAGCAATGGAGTCTGGATTAGTAAAAGATAGAGATGAAATGAGAAAATTATCTTTGGAGCAACAAAAAGATTTACAAATTAAAACTGCTGAAAAGGTTGCAAGTATGGGAAATGTCATATTAGATACTCATTGCACAGTAAAAACACCAAAAGGATATATGCCAGGGTTGCCTGAGTGGGTAATTAAAAAATTAAAACCTATAGCAATAGTTGTTGTTGAAGCTGACCCAAAAGAGATATACAACCGCCGAGCAAATGATCCAACAAGAAACCGTGATCCAGACACAGAAGAGCAGATAAATGAGCATCAGATGGTGAATCGGGCAGCAGCAATGGCCTACGCTGCACTTAGTGGTGCTACAGTCAAAATAGTTTTTAACCATGACAATGCTATAGATGCTGCAGTTGAGCAAGCTGCCCCAGTATTAAAATAAATGTGATTAATATGTTTAAGAAGATGGATAATACGGCACAAGGAAGTATGTTACTATATCTTTTAGTATTCATGTTCCTGATAATTTTTATATTTCCTATGCTTCAGGAACCAATGACTGACTTTGGTTGGGCTGTTTTTTATCCGTTAATCGGTTTTGGTGGAAAGTATCCTGTCTTAACTTTATTTTGTGCAGGAATAATTGTTGTTACCCTTTCCTCATTACTTACTAATTTTTTTACAGATTGGATAAAGATGGGAGAAATGCAAGAAATGTCAAAGGCATTCCAAGCGGAGATAACAAAAGCAAGGAAAGAGGGAAATACAAATAGAGTCAACAAACTAATGAAGATGCAACCAGAAATAATGAAAAAACAAACAGAGGCATCTAGCGGTACGATGAAGCCCATGATTTTCTTGATTATCTTCATATGGCCTATTTTCATTTGGTTAAAATCTTTTCTTGCGAGTTTGCCACATTATTATTTTACAGTGCCTTGGGCAGACAACGTTTCATTGTTTGGCCATCCGTTGTTCAACTTTGGGCAAACATGGCTTTGGATATACATCATTGTCTCATTTGTAATCGGACAGGTACTGAGACAGGGATTTAAATATATCAGCTGGTCGGATTGGTGGAAGAACATTAAAGCAAAAATAAGACCAGCAGCAACAAGATAAGATTATGACTGTAATTACCATAAGTGGAAACCCAGGTAGTGGAAAGTCCACTGTTGCAAAACTTTTAGAGGAGAAATTAAACATTAAATACATTTATTCTGGTATGATTTTTAGAGAATTAGCAAAAGAATATAAAATGTCACTAGAAGAATTTGGCAAGTACTGTGAAGAGCATAAAAATATAGATGTTGAATTGGATAACCGCCAACTTGAAATTTTGAAAAATGGGAATGTGATTTTAGAAGGTAGGCTCGCTGGTTGGCTTGCATATAAAAATAAAATTCCAGCTTTTAAGGTTTCAATAATTGCTGATCTAGACATAAGAGTAAAACGTGTTGTTAACCGTGAAAAAGGTGATATTAAAAAAAGGAAAAAAGAAATAATTGAAAGAGAGAAAAGTGAATCTACACGTTATAAAAAATATTACAATATCGACCTAAAAGATAATTCCATATATGATCTTGTCATAGATTCTGGTGACAAAACACCTGAGGAGATCGTTGACGTTATTCTCAAAAAAATGAAGGAAAAACACTTTTTATAATAGTTTTTGATTGTCTTGCGTTATAATGGCTGATAAAAAACGTAAACGCCTAGTCAAAGTTCAGGCTAAAACAAATCCAAATTTTGGTTTGTCTCCTTCTGAAAGAAGAGTGGAAGATCTTTTACAAAATGGGCTAATTAATCTTGATAAGCCTAGTGGCCCTACTTCACATCAAATTGATGCTTGGGTAAAAAAGATTCTCAACGTAGAAAAGGTTGGCCATGGCGGTACACTAGATCCAAATGCAACCGGTGTTCTTCCAATAGGGTTAGGGAATGCAGCTAAGGCTTTACAAGTTTTGCTTCTTGCAGGCAAGGAATATGTTGGCGTGATGAGGGTGCATAAGGACGTAGATAAAAAGAAAATTAAAGAAGTATGTAAGAGTTTTGTTGGAGAAATTACTCAACTGCCCCCTGTTCGTTCTGCAGTAAAGCGTGTTAAGAGAAAAAGAGAAATCTATTATTTTGACATTATACAAATAAAAGGCAGAGATGTTTTATTTCGCGTAGGTTGTGAATCTGGAACATATGTTCGAACTTTGTGTTTACATCCAGAAACTGAAATTATTTCTAAAGATTCTTTAATTTTAGCTAAAGATTTTTTTGTTAATCCAGAAATAGTTTATAGCATGAATAACAAAAAAATTGAGCAAAAAGTACCTTCAGAAACCCAGAAATTTAATTTCAAAGGAAATTTAATAAAAATCACAATGTCTTCAGGGATTTCTTTTTTAGTTACTCCAGATCACAGAATGTTAGTATCCTCTAAAGAAGGTTATGTGATGAAACGAGCAGCTAAAATTAGAAATTCTGATTACTTAGTTAAATCATTAGATTATATTATTCCTGAAAAAAATCCAATAATATCTGATCTTCTTGATGATAAATACTTGGTTGATCAAGATAATATAAAACAATTAATCAAAAAAGAATTCATTAAAAATTATGGAAGCATCAGGGAGATGCATCGTAAACTTAAGTTAGATAGAAAATCATTTTTGCAAGGTTCAAACATAGCAATTCCTTTAGACCATATTAAAAAAGCAGGAATATATGAGGATATTAAAGATAAGATAAAAATTTTTAAGACTGAAAAAGGCACAAAGATAGAACTTTCAGAATTAACCAGCGATTTAATGTACTTAATAGGACTTATTGCATCTGATGGAAATAATACTAAAGAGAAAAAAACAATAAGATACACTAGAATAAAATTTTATAATAAAGAAAAAGAATTAATTGAATTATTTAAGAAAACCTATAAAAAGATATTTCCTAATTTTAATATAACTCAAACAATCTGTGATAATAAACTTATACGATTGGATACATCTAACAGTTTTCTTGCAACAATTTGTGCTAATTTAGGGATTAAAAGCCCTCAAAAGAATTCAGATATTCTTCCCATACTTTATCTTAATAAAAGATTAATTGCATCATTTTTAAGAGGGTATTTTGATGGAGATGGTACTGCATTTTATAAAAAGAAATCTAAAATCAAAGGCATTTATTCTAAAGTTGATTTTTTCACAGTTAATGAAACTTATGCAAAAAGAATACATCAAATGCTGCTTAAACTTGATATAAGCAATGCAATATTTAAAAACAAAAATAAATTTGTCATATCTATAAATGATATCGCTGCTAAGAAAAGATTTATATCAAAAGTTGGATCAAACCATCCTCTTAAGAAAGAAAGATTTAGACTAATTAAAGAAATGGATTCAGGAGATAATAAAGATAATTTCTATATTGGCTTACATTATAAAGAATATATCAGAAAGAATAAATCTCAATTATATAAAATGGGTGGAAACTTAAACAGAGTCCTAAAGAACAATACCCCAATTACAAGAGGATTTTACAAAAAAGCAAGTAAAATGATAAATCTACCTTCTCTTGATGTATTATGTATTGAACAAATAAAATCAATTGAACCAATTAAGTATAAAGGCAAGGTTTATGATATGACTGTTCCCAATACACATAACTTTCTGATAGAAACTGGATTCATATCTTCTAATTGTTCAGATATTGGAAAAAAACTAAAAACTGGTGCTAATCTCTTGGAGCTTAGACGTACTAAAGTTGCCAATTTATCTGAGGAAGATTCGGTAATTCTACAGGATGTTAAAGATGCGTATATTTTTTGGAAAGAAGAAAAAGATGACACTGCAATTCGTTCAATGGTTAAACCAGTGGAAAATATGTTTGATCATTTACCCAAGATAATTATTCGTGATTCTGCAGTAGATGCCGTTTGCCATGGTGCAAATCTTGCCGTTCCGGGCGTTGTAGAAATTGATTCCGATATTAAGAAAAATGACAAGGTTGCAGTTTTTACATTAAAAGGCGAGATCGTTGCTCTGGTAAAAAGTCTAATGCCAACTGAAGAAATTATTCAAAAAGATAGTGGCATATGTTGTGAATTAGAAAGAGTTTTTATGAAAAAAGGCACTTATCCGTCTGTTTGGAAGAAATCTTAAAAAAAGATTGCTGTTTCCACTCTTTGTTTTTGCCGAGGTGGCTCAGCCTGGTACGGCGCGAGCCTGGAAAGCTCGTGAGGATTTCCTCTCGGGAGTTCAAATCTCCCCCTCGGCGTTATCTATACGAGCCAAAAAGCTAGAAATAATATAATTGCAAATATTAACATTGCCAGACCCATACCAAACCACAATGCAATATAAATCCAATACGCAATTGGATTTTCCTTTCTTTTAAATCGTATACCTACTAGAAACCAATGACCTCGAATTACCTCTGATTTTAAACATTTTAATGAATAACCAGTGAAAGCAATTCCAATTAATAGAACTAGTAGTTTGGCCCAGATTGGGATGTCATTTGCAAAAGATAAATCCATTTGATTTCACATCCTTTAAGAACTTATTACAATGATATATCAAACCGTTAATAAGTTTAATAGTTTTTTATCAAATAATTCAAACATTCGTTTAACTGTAAAAATTGTGTAATGTCCTTCTAAATCAAGAACTCCTTTTAGAAACTTAATTTTTGGATTGAAAACATTACTAATTCCCTCCTTCTCTGTTGAAAATTTCCATACTTGACTGGCCTTTGCTTCCCCTTTGCTATCTTTAACTACAATCTTCCAGTAATATGTGGTTTCTCCCTCCAAAGTTCCAGGCCTATAGCTCGCGGCACTTTGCCCACTTGATTTAAGGGGTGGTGAACTGGTTTTACCAAAATATACATCGTATTTCAAAGAATCATATCTTCCATCGGGATCACTGCATGTCCATTTAAGAGTGGGAGTTCTTGAAACACCCGTGGCGCCATTACTTGGACTAAGAAGCTCAGGGGTATTTGGCGGACTGTTTGGCCATTCGATTTCCATTTTTTGTAGGCCTGCCCAATCAACCGATTGATCGGCAGACCCATGTGCAATAACAAAACCATCACATACAACCCAAGGTATGCCATATGCTCCAAAAGTATAACTTACATCCTTTTTAAGACGGGCAGAATTACTATAAGTTTTGGTTATAGTATAAGAATACTCGCCATTACCTACGCCCCCAATAGCATATTGGTCTTTAACAGTCATAGATTTTTCAAAAGAAACAGTTTCTCCATCCCACAAATAGAAATAAAAATTTACTCCGCCTCTTGCAGCCGAGCTGCCAAGTACATCGAACATTGAATCAAGTTTTATTGATCCTCGTTCTTTGAATTTATATGTAAAAGAATAATCTCCATTTTTTGGTGGACGAAATGAATCATAATGCCTTAGACTCTTACTAATTGACGCTCCTCCAGCACCAGGTCCTGCCCATGAATATACTGTTGTCGTTCCACATTCTCCATTAATCTCCGTATTTTCTGCCCAACAATCTGAAACGCCCCATTTATCTTTAACTTCTTTAGTGTTATAACCATCCCATGGAGGTTCAAGAACGAGTTTATGATTTGAAGGGTTATTTGTTAATATCAGAGGATTATCAAGATTACCTCGACTATAATTAATATTTACGATATTCCCAAATTCATCTAGTGGAGTGTACTCTAAAGGACATAACTCAATGTTAGTAGCATCTTGATAAAATTCATTAGATTTATCTATTACAGATGTTTTTGTTTTAATTATGTTTTTACCTGCAACTGATAAAGTCGCCATACCTGAAAGCAAAAGCATTCCTAAAATACACATTATTATTACTTTATTTACCATCTTTCTTCCTCCTCTAAATCTGATAATCTGAGCGGGAAACAGTTCTATAAAGCTTATGTTATCATACTAACAAAATTTTCCTACTTTATGTAGTTAGTTAACATTAATTGGTTATATTACTAAAAATAATAGAATATCCATTAAATAAGAATAAATTGTTGTCATTTATAACAAAATAAGTACAAGGGATTCGCCAAAATGGTTGGTAAGTTTGCCCATAAGAATCTTAATAAATACTCATTTGTTATGTTTTTATAAGGTGTTAAAAATGGCCATTTATTGCCCGTCATGTGGAAGATCCATACCAAATGATTCAAAGGTGTGTGCCTATTGTGGTAAAACAATACCATCTCATGGTGTGATAACTGCACCAGAACCAGAAAAAAAGAAAGAGACGAATATTGCTCTTATTATCGCAGTTATTCTAGTTGTTTTAATTGTAGTAACAATAGCAATTGCTGCAACGGTATATGTATATGTATCTGGAATGGTTGGAGGCCCAAACTTATCATCTTCTGAAAATGCCTCGATTACAGTGACAACTCAGAATGATCTAATTGTTGTTACTCTTGTAAAGTCTGGAGATAATTACAATGGAGGTTATACTGATTTTTATGTTTACGTTAATGGAGGTGTGGTAGAAGATTTATCAAGTGTGGGCTATTGGACAATTGGTGAGGATATAAGCATTGGATCACTATCAGGTGGAGGATATGGTGTTGGCGGAGATGCCCTCTCTCCAGGAGAATATAGCGTTACAGTTATAATTAGTGGAACTGTGGTTTATGCTGGATATGTAACAGTAACTTAAAAATAATGAATTTGTTTTATTAGCTAAAATGATTGATATATTTCACAATACTCAAACTTTCCAATCTTTGTACGTTTCTAAAGAGCATAGTAGCTGCCCGCTAGTTCCAGATGTGCTTAGTTTTATTAAAAAGTTAGATTCTGTTAATGATTTGACTATTAGCCATAGATTTGGAAGACGGGTTTTAATAAATTCAAAAGAAGTTGATTTTAAGAAGATAAATAAAGAAAATTTTCTTGAAATTGTAGACTACGATCCATTCAAGAAAATTATTCTATTGATGGGTGTAGAGGATGTATGTATCGAATCGCCACTTCATTGGTATATCCATCATGCAAGAGAAGATATCAACGCAGTTCTATTTATAAAAGATAAAAATTACTTTGAAAAAAAAGTAGATAAAATTCCTATTATTGATAATAAATATCCAATATGGGTGGTAGAACAAATTAAAGAAGTACTTGGTGCTTTGAGAAATAGTAAAATTGTTATTATTAAAGATGTTGGAGTGTTATTCGTTGGAAATAGTTTAAAGGATATTGGAGAGCAATTCTCAAAATATAAGGAGAAAATAAAATGAAGATAGAAGGAGAAGAGCGTAGAGCACTGTGGTTTGAAGATGGCGGGATTAAATTTATTGATCAAAGAAAACTTCCATATAAAATAGAAATCTTTACTGCAAAAACTGTTGATGATTGTTGCTTTGCTATAAAAGATATGGTTGTTCGTGGCGCTCCTGCTATTGGTGCTGCTGCAGCATATGGTATAGTATTAGGAATAAAAAATTATAACAAAGCTGCTGAGAAACTTCGTAAAACGCGACCTACTGCTTATGATTTATTTTATGCTATCGACTACATGATAGATAAAATCGAGAAAGGCAAAGATGCACTAGAATCAGCAAATCAGTATGTCGAAGATGTAATTGAACGATGTCACAAAATTGGTGAACAGGGTGACAAGCTAATAAAAGATGGAATGAAAATACTTACACATTGTAATGCTGGTGCTCTGGCAACAGTTGATTGGGGTACAGCTCTTGCTCCTTTTAGAGTGGCACATAATAATGGAAAAAAAATTTTTGTATATGCTGATGAAACCCGCCCCAGATGCCAAGGATACCTTACGTCCTGGGAACTTGAGCAAGAAGGTATTAATCACGTTGTAATTGCAGATAATGCCGCCGGACACTATATGAGAAACGGCGACATAGACATGGTTATTACTGGAGCAGACAGAATAGCAAGAAACGGTGATTTTGCAAACAAGATTGGCACATATGAAAAGGCAGTTTTAGCCAAAGAAAACAGAATACCATTTTATGTTGCAGCTCCTATAAGTACATTCGATAAAAATATAAAAAGTGGAGATGAAATAATTATTGAAGAGAGGGATAGAGAAGAGCTATCTACAATTAACGGTAAAAAGATTATGCCAGATTTTATTGATGTTAAGAATCCTGCTTTTGATGTAACTCCGCACAAATATGTTTCAGGCTACATAACAGAAGAAAAAATAATTAGGAAAATTTAGAAAATTATCTTTTTAATAATTTGAAAAGAGGCTCAAGTCTCCATAGCCTAAGGAAAATGTCTTTGTATTCAACGCTTTTTGTTAAAGAGTTGTTGTTATAATTAGTATCGCCTTTTTGATGGTGTGGATCCACAGTTACGGTAACGTTTGTTATACCTGCAAAATCAATAAATGCTTGGAACATGTCTGGCGATTTTAACGCAAATAGATTAGTAACAACTGTCTTTGTTTGATAGCTGCCTATGCGGGTTATTATAGCTGTATGTTTTGTTGTTGTAATATTTCCATCATCACATTCATAGCTAACATTTATAAGCACATTTTCAGCGTATCCGTCACCTAGGTTTTTAACTATTATCGTGATAAGATTTTTTGCAGGGAAAAGAAGGTTCTCTTTTGAAAAGCTGAAACTTACGACCTTAAGATCAACTGAAGGGATATAACTTAGCTGATAATAAACATCTTGGTTTCCCTCTCGAATGTCAGTCCACGCTATCTGATTTTTATTTGCAATATCATAGTATTTATATCCGGAGACCACTGAATTATTCACATCATTTATTTTTACAGGGTTAGTCCAAGTAACTCCACTATCATTTGAGGTTGATAAGGAAAGATTCTCTGATTCTATGAATGTACATATCAAATCTTCTCCATCAGGTACAACATCCGGGTAAGTTGGAGTGTCACTAGGGGCCAAAATATCCTCTGTGACATTTATTTTGTTCCATGAGCTCCCCCCATTAGATGAATGAAACATTACTATTCCATTTGTATCAGTTCCAGCGACAATGTAAATATCATTTCCTTTTACTGCTATTTTTGGATGTAAAAGATTGTTGTCACTTGTTATTGTTTGATTTAATAATTCGGCATCATCAGGAGTCCATAAAGCTGGATTGCCTTTAAAAAATAAGAGATCCTGATTAGATCCGTTGTTGATTTCACAAACACCATATATCATATCATTTCCGTATTCGTTAGCAATATCTAGATTACTACAATGCTCAATATTTGGGAACCATGCAATTGAAACAAAATCTTCGGGTTCTTCAAGATCGTTAAAAGAAAACATTACAGAATCTGTACAAGGTCCATCTCCCTGGTCATCTGAATAATTTGTACTACCAATAAATGCCATAACCCATGGCGTTGTTTCATTATCATAATTAACTATATTTGCATCAGAAAAATCCCAAAAACTATAAAATTCTCCTGATGAGGCATTATATGATACATTTGACCAATCAAGAGCGGATACAGATACAGAAGAAATACTACCAGAAATATCTGATACTTTGAAGTAACCATAGGCCGCTGAATTTTCATAAGATGAAACAACAGCCCCATACACAAGATTGCTGCCTGGTTTTAGGTTTAAGCTTGGTTCCATTAAGTCAGAAACATCATATGCTCCACCAAAACTTATTTCATATGCATCTGACCATGTTGCACCATAATCATTTGAATTTTTTAGATAAACATGTGTTTGTACGCCGTTATCAGATTCATATGCTGCGAGAGTGTTTTTACCATTTCCAACAATCGAAGGGTGCCTCTCTCCACTAGTCTCATTTGAAATGGCAATATCAGAAAGTGGATCTTCTAATTTTAGAATATTATTGGCTCTGAGTTTCACATTGTTAAAATTAATAGTGTGGGAAATTGGTCTTATTTTTAAAATTGGATTGTTTTTATTATTACTTTTTTCACCTGTTGTTGAATTAGCAAAAGATCCAAGTGAACTGCACACCATCAAAGTTACAATCATCAACGAAATAATTATTTTAACAGAATTTACAGTTATCATATATTAATACACCTTTTATATTAAAATAATATATTAATATCATATAAATAATTTATTGTACAAAAACCCTATTCTTTCTTCCTGGAAGGTTTTTTAGCAGGGCATTCTGAATTTAGGCATAATTCCCAGGCACGCTTACCTTTAGCTTTAACTCTTACTACAGGGGCACCACATTTACTACAAGCCTTACCAGTAGGATATATCCCTCCAGCTTGAGGGAGAGAATAGGTATTTTTACAGTTTGGATAACCAGTACAACCAACAAATCGTTTACCTTTTCTAGATTTGCGAATAACCATTGGTTTGCCACAAAAAGGACATTTGCCAACTGTGTTTTCTTCTCTTTCAGCAGTTCTAATGCTATTCTTGATATTTTCTTTATTTTTCTCCAATTCACTAATTACCAATTTAAGCATTTTACGAGACTCTGAAACTGTTTTTTCTAGAGTTTTTTTACCTTCAGAAATTGCATCCATATCTTTTTCAAGTTTGGCAGTCATTTTAGGTTTTACGACATCACAATCACCCATGGCGTCAATTACTGCAAAAGCTGTTGGTGTTGGAGCAAGTGGAGATAAAGTAATGTAATTTCTCGAATAAAGTTTGTTTATAATCTCATGACGAGTAGATTTTGTGCCAAGCGAAAGTTGTTCCATTTTTGCTATTAAACTACCCTGCGTGTAGCGGGCAGGAGGCTTTGTCTTATCTTCTTTCAATTTAATGTTTTGAATATTAACTTGTTCGCCTTTAGTAAGTTCGGGTAGTGGTTTTCTTTTCTCTCTATAATAGATATAAATATCCCGCCAATTAGGCTCAATTAACCTGTAACCCTCAGACCTAAATTTCTCTCCACCAATATCAAAAACAGCACTTACCGACTCAGATATTGCATCCTTTGCAAGAGTTGCTAAGAATCTTCGACAAACAAGATCGTATACTTTTTCCTGGTCGGGTGTAAGTTTTTGGCTGGTTGGAACTCCAACAGGATGAATCGGAGGGTGGTCTGTAGTTTGTTTCTTGCCACGAGTTGGCCTGCTTCTACCATTCTCCAAAACTTCTTTGGCCTCTTTTGAAAATTTAGATCCTTTAAGTTTTTGTAAAATTCCTTTGATATTCAAAGAATGAGGATATACTGTATTATCTGTACGTGGATAAGATATCAAACCGTTCATATAAAGCTCTTCAGCAATACTCATTGCTCTAGGAGCCGATAATCCAAGATACGAGCAAGATTCAAGAAAAGTAGTTGTGCTAAAGGGAGATGGCGGGACCTCATGCACAATCTTTTTCTCAACAGTTGAAACAAATGCTTTCTTACATGATTTAACTTTATTGAAAATTTCATTAACCTTTTTTTCATCCCAAAACTGTCCTTTATTATGAACTGCCTGAAAAGATTTGCCTTTCTTCAACGTTGCAATAATTTTCCAAAAAGGCTTTGATACAAAATTATTAATTTCGCGTTCTCTTTCAACTAGCAAAGCTAAAGTTGGAGATTGAACACGACCGATAGACAGAAAATCTCTACCGAGTCTATGTGAAGTAAGACTAATAAAACGCGTTAGAACAGCACCCCATATTAGGTCAATAACTTGACGTGTTTCACCAGCGCTTGAAAGATTGTAATCTACTTTAGCAAGCTTATCAAAAGCATTTTTAATTTCATAACCAGTAATTGCGCTAAATTTTGCTCTTTTTATGTTATTAATATCCTTATTATATCCTTTAATTAAATCTATAACTTCTACACCAATGAGTTCTCCTTCTCTATCATAATCAGTTGCTACAATCAAATATGGATTTTTATCTACCAGAGTCTTCAAAGATGCTGCGATACTCTTTTCGCTAACTTTTTTGACGGGTTCAACGTCAATTAATTCAACTGGTGGAACTTTATTCCACCTATTAAAATTAGAAGGAAAGTCAAGATTTATAATATGGCCTCGCAATCCTATTACTTTCCACAATTCATCGTTTTTTATAAATTCATAAACAGGGGTCTTACCAATATGTGTACTTCTTGATTTACCATCAGATAAAATGTATGCGATTCTCTTTGCTGAAATATTCTTCTCACAAATCACAAGTTTCATTATAATTCCAAATCAATTTTTTTACAGAACATATAAAGCCATTATAATTAGTTTACGCTTATGAGGCAAAAAGCTATATTGTATAACTGCATAATTATCTAATAGGTGGAGGCGAAGAATTTGAAAAAGAAACTTTTAGTTGTATTTATTTTAGGCATGTTTTTACTAGTGAGCTTTTCAACCTCGGGAGAAAGATCTAAAACAAGAAAATTTGTAAGTGATAACGTAAATTACGAGGAATTATATCCTGTAATGAGGCCGAGCAGTTATGAATTAGAAAAATGGGAAGCAGATTGTGCAAATGCTAAGACTACATTTATTGATCCAAATCTTGTTGATGAAATTGCAACAACAGATAGTTTTAGTATATTAGACCTTTTAGAATATGATGTCGAAACACGCACTCAGGGCGGGTGCCCAAATTGCTGGGCATGGCCATCTACAGCAGTATTAGCTATAGCTCTTAATGTGCAAAAGGGCATAAAGGATCGGTTGTCTGTTCAATTTATAAACACTTGCGGAGAAGAATTTAGTAGCGGGTTCAATAAAATCGAATGTTGTGAGGGTGGCAATCTTGATATGTTTGCCTCTTTCTATAGAGCTACTGATATGGCCATACCCTGGTCAAATACTAACGCCGAGTGGGTCGATTTTAGACTTCCTCCATTCCAATGTAATCAGGTAACATGCAGCGATATTGCTAAAGAACCAAATTATCCAATCTACGACATACGTACAGAAAACATACCAATACGTAATGTGCCTGAAGAGGAGGCTATTGCAAATATAAAGAACGTACTTCATCAGCAAAAAGGAGTGTACTTTTCAGTCTTTTATCCAGATGAGGAGAATTTGAATGCTTTTAGAAATCATTGGAGAAACGATGGTGAAACAGATATCTACGATTTAGATTATTACTGTGGCCATCCATGGAACAGCGAAGAAGCTGCGGGGCATGCGATGCTTATATGCGGCTATGTCGACAATCCAGGAGAAACAAATGATTATTGGATAGTATTAAACAGCTGGGGCCCAGCCAATTATAGACCAAATGGATTATTGGCTTTTGATATGCATATGAACTATGGTTGCAAATATGATAACCAATATGCTTTTAATGCTAGAACGTTGAATGTTTCCTTTGATCCAGATGTCGAGGCTCCTGAAGCGCCAACAATAAATGGCCCATCGAGCGGAAGCGCAAATACAGAATACACATACACACTATCTGCAATAGACAACCAAGGAGATGATGTTTACTTCTACATCGACTGGGGCGACGGTACAAAGACTCGTTGGGATGGCCCACATACTTCTGGAGAATCTGTTGAAATTAACCACGCCTGGGAAGAAGATGGTTCTTATTTGGTAAAAGCAAAAGCCAAGGATACCAATAACAAAGAAAGCGTTAACACAGTGCTTGACGTAAGCATCCCAAGATCAAAAATAACATATAAGCCTTTCTTGGATTTCATAAAACAGTTCGATATAATATACAAATTACTTATACAAATGCTAAACATTTAAACAAAACAACCTCTCTTTTTTCTTTCTTGTCGAAACTATTAATTAATATTTCAGTATACCCCAGCATTGATAGATATGAAAATTCATATAATAATGGGATCTAAATCTGATAATCCCGTTGCCGAAAAAGCCAAAAAAATACTTGATGGTTTTGAAGTTGATTATGATATAACTGTCGCAAGTGCTCACAGAACCCCAGATTTCTTAAAGAACCTTGTTGAAAAAAGCGATGCTGATGTCTTTATTGGTATTGCAGGTTTATCCGCAGCTCTACCAGGAAGTATTGCAGCCCATACAACAAAACCAGTTATCGGCGTTCCTGTGAGTGGCAAAGTAAATTTAGATTCTATTCTTTCAATAGTCCAAATGCCACCAGGCATTCCTGTTGGAGCAGTAGGCCTAGATCGTGGAGACAATGCTGCTCTTCTTGCAATTCAAATTCTTTCAGTTGGTGATAAAAAATTAAAAGATAAAATGGACAGTTATAGAAAAAAGATGAAGGACAAAGTCCTTGGAAAAAAGTGATAGTTAATGTTTGATGCTGAAAAATTCATAAAAGAATCGGTCGAACAACTTAAAAAGGATATCAAGGGCAAGGCTTTGATTGCTTTTTCGGGTGGTGTTGATAGTACTGTTTGTGCTGCCTTGGCAAATAAAGCAGTTGGAAAACAGCTTATCGCAGTTCATGTCGACACTGGATACATGAGGAAAAATGAATCAAAAAATGTCGAAAAATTGATGAAAAGCATGAATTTGAACTATCGATTTATTGATGCTAGCAAAGATTTTTATAAAGCTCTAAAAGGTGTTGATAATCCAGAGAAAAAACGGAAAATTATAGGTGAAAAATTTATTAGAGCTTTCGAAAAGGTCGCAAAGGAAGAGAAAATAAAGTATCTTGTTCAAGGAACGATTGCACCAGACTGGATTGAATCGGGTGACAACCTACGCGACAATATTAAATCACATCATAATGTAGGAGGTCTACCTGAAAAAATGGATTTAACTCTTATTGAGCCTTTGCGTGATTTATATAAGGATGAGGTAAGAAAAATTGCCCGTGTCTTAAAACTTACAGTTTCTGAAAAACAACCTTTTCCAGGTCCAGGTCTTGCAGTTAGAATTATAGGGGAAGCTACACCTGAAAGAACTGAAATTGTAAGAGAAGCTTGTGATATTGTTGAAAAGGAAATAGAATCTGCTGTCGAAAAGGGCTTAATGGAAAAACCTTGGCAATATTTTGCAGTTCTTTTACCTATTAAATCAGTAGGTGTTCAAGGAGATAGACGCGCCTATGGCTATGTAACTGCTGTCAGAGCAGTTCAAAGTATCGATGCAATGACCTGTGCCTTCAGTAAAATACCAGATGAGGTAATAGACAAGATTTCTACCAAGATAACAAATACTATGAAAGAAAAAGTCAACAGAGTTGTTTATGACGTGACTAATAAACCACCAGGAACTGTTGAATGGGAATAAGTATGGTAAAGATCATAGTTATTGACAATGGTGGCCAATGGACCCATAGGGAATGGAGGACACTAAGAGATATTGGTGTTGATACAAAGATATTTCCAAATACTGTTTCTTTTCAAGAAATACTTGATGAAAATGTCGATGGTTTAGTTCTATCTGGTGGGGCTCCCAGAATTGGGCTAGAAGGAAAACTCGGTAACTGCAAAGAATATCTCGAAAAAGCCGATTTTTCTGTTTTGGGCATCTGTGCAGGTCATCAGTTCATGGCAAGATTTTTTGGTGGAAAAGTAAGCCCATCTGTCGTGCCCGAGTTTGGCAAAGTAGAGCTTACAATTCTAAAAAATGATATTCTTTTTGATAGCATCCCAGAGAAAACAATTGTATGGGAATCTCATAATGATGAAGTCTCTGCTCTTCCAGATAATTTTGAGATTCTTGCCGAAAGTGAAAATTGCAAGATTCAAGCTATGAAACATAAAGAAAAACCATTTTATGGCCTGCAATTTCATCCCGAGGTAGAACATACTGAATTTGGTGAACGAATTTTCAAGAATTTTGTAGAACTTTGTAAAAAATAATATTAGGTAATATTATATAATATTATATCTATAATATATATTGGGTTGTTTTAAATGAAAAAGATGTTGATTGCAATATTATGTTCTTTATTGTTTATAGTCGGTACGCTTAATGTAGTAGCATCAGATACTACTAAAATAGCATATTTTAAACATTTTGATATATCTGAGAACGAAGTTGACAAATATATTAATTTTGAAGAGCAGATAAATGAGACTAGATTTCAAACTATAGGGCCAAGATGGTGGCCATTATTTAAATTGAAAGTTGAAAACGGATCGATTATTGACAAATATTCTCTTTTGGGAACTCTAGCGGCTACTGCTGTATCAAGGATTGTATTTTATTCATTTCCTCTTATGAGACCAATATTACTAGTAATATCGGAACAATCTAAAATTGATTTTACCCTCGAATACAAATTTAATATTCCTAAAGAAAATCAATCTAGATACAAATATATGACAAGATTTGGTGAATATGTAGATGGAAATTTTACTGATAACAGCACAACTATCTATAACACAGCTCATAGAGTGAGGGTTGAGGGTTTTTATGGTGCCATCTTGCTTACAAAAAGATGCATGGTATTATCCCCAACGATATCATTAGTGGGGATATGTGATAAAGCTGCCTTAATCGAATGAACTATTTCCATCTTTTAAAAAGAGAATGATCTATCCCGAGTTGATCTAGTATTTTACCTACAATAAAATCAACTAACTCTTCTATTTTTTTTGGTCTATTATAGAAACCAGGCATAGCTGGAAGTATTGTCGCTCCAGCAAGTTTTGCTTTTTCCATGTTTTTAATGCCAGGTAAATCTAAGGGAGTCTCGCGTACAACTAGAATTATCTTCCTTTCTTCCTTTAAGAAGCATGATGCTGCTCTAGATGTTAGTGTATCCCCATAACCATTGGCTATAGCTGAGAGTGTTTTCATACTGCACGGGCAAACTACCATTGCATCTAGTTTAAAAGTTCCGCTTGCGGGACCTGCAAACAAGTCACTGTTTTCATAATAAAAATCTGCTCTCTTCTTTACATCTTTAAACTTATAAGTTGTCTCATGCTCAACGATCTTTTTACCACCATCGGAAACAATTAGGTGAATTTCAGCTCCTGCCTTTTTAAGCTCTTCCAGTAAGCGAATTCCATAAATACTGCCAGAAGCCCCCCCAATACCAAGTAAAACCTTCATATTTTTCCTTCAATTGCACTTATAATATGCTCAAGTGCTTGCTTTAAATTAGTCTCTTCTTCAAGTTTTGTACCAGTTACAATAATATCTGCTCCGGCCCGTGCTTTTTCTGCGGCTGTTTTTGTAGATCTAATGCCTCCACCTACAATAAGAGGAATGTCTATATTTTTCTTTACCGCCTTTATCATTTCATTTGAAACAGGCTTTGTAGCTCCAGATCCCGCCTCAAGATAGAAAAATTGCATTCCAAGATATTGAGCGGCTAAAGCATAGCCAACAGCAGTTTCAATATCGTTTTGTTTGATTAGATCGCATTCGCCAACTTTGCCTGCAGTCATTCCTGGCTCTACAATAACATACCCCATAGAAATTGGCTCAATCCCAGAATATTTGACAAAAGGAGCGCCTTTAACATGTTCGCGTATAACATATCCAAGATTTCTTGAATTTAAAAGACTCATAAAGAATACAGCATCTGCATATTTGCTCAAATATTTGGCACCAGATGGAAATAAAATTACAGGAAGGTTTGATTGTTCTTTTATTGCTTTTACGCAATCATCAACCTGTTCTTGTGAAATTAATGTGGATCCTCCAACCATTATAGCACTACTACCTGCTTCTTCAACAGCTCTAGCCATTTCTCCAGCAACTTCAGGTTTTTGTTTATCTGGATCTAGTAACGAAAAATGTAGTCTTTTCGTTTTGCATTTATTTTTTATCTCTTCAGCAATTGTCATTTTACTCTTCACAACACTTACCATAGGAATTAACCGCAATTAAACTCAACTATATAAAATGTTTACGCTATAGATGTAAGATATTTTATAAAGAATTAAATTATACCAATTTTGGGGAGGTCTGGATTTAGTTTAACAGGGGGTATCATCCCATCCGATTCCGCTTTTTCCAGGCCTTCTCATTTAATAATATTTTTTATAATATCCATATTGCATGCTGCAACTACACTGGTACGGTCATCTAAGTTAAAAGGCATATCTAGCTCCTCACCAAGAATATTAGTTACAATGCCACCTGCTTCTCTTAAAATTAGAGTGGATGCAGCTATATCAATCACACGCAAATATTCCTTTCCGATTACAAAATAATCGAGTCCGCCTATTGCTACCAGGCACATTTCAAGAGAAGATGAGCCTAAAGATCTGACCTTGTCTTTTCTTGCAAGACGTATCGTTGTTTTATCATAATTCTTACCTAAAGCAAGTGATGAGAGGGGTTCCTTATCAGGGATTTCTGGAACGCCAATTCTTTTTCCATTCATAAAAGCCCCATGTCCTTTTTCTGCAAGAAAAACATCACCAGTTGGTATATTTTTTACAATACCGTATTTCACATCGCTCAAGCGTGATTTGCCGACTGCAAGAGATACAGAATAAAATGAAATGCCACGGTATGCATTTCGTGTACCATCTAGAGGATCTAACACAAAAGTATATTCAGCGTTGTTGTCAATAAAACCTATTTCTTCACTGAGAACATTAACTTTTGTTTTTGATTTGTTAATGATATTAAGAGCTGTTTCTTCAGCTAGCTTATCAACGTATTTTGTTACAGTTCCATCAGCACCAAGACCCATGTTATTTCCAAATTTATTGAAATCGGTTTTTGATGCTTTTTTAACTTTTCTGGCTACGCTATCAACTGTTTTATAGGCCAATGCTTTGATATTTTCATCCATAACAATCATTCCCATCTAGTCAAATCCAAAACCAAATATGTTGCCCACAGTTAAAGTTAACACAGTCATTACTAATGCGGCAGTAACAACTCCAACAAAAATTGTTAATAACGATCTCTTGAAATCTAAATCAAAAAGATAAGCAATGAGGGCTCCTGTCCATGCACCTGTAAACGGTAAAGGTATTGCTACAAACAAAAACAAACCAAGATATTCATAATCTTTAATTTTTTTATCAGCTCGCTTACAAGTTTTTGCGAAAAGCCAATCCATAAGATTTGCCCAAAATTTATAATTGCGTAACCACTTCTCAACATAGTGAAAGAATAGTAGAATAAATGGTATTGGCAGCATGTTGCCAAGTATTGCTATAGGAACTGCTTGCCACCATTCCCAACCCAAACCAAGGATAGCATATGGAATTACGTAACGGGATTCTAACCATGGGATCATTGAAAAGAAAAAAATCTGAAACCAATGCGGTAGCCACTCGAACATCTTTTATGCACCAACAAATTTTCCAAAACCTTGCTTCACTTGGATTTCATAGTCATCTATAACCTTTTCCCCACGTATGAAAACAGCCTCAGGGAAAATCGCAGGCCAATCTTCAAAAGGAGTCCAACCGCATTTTGAATGAAGATTTTCACCTTTTATTTTACTCTCATTTTTTAGATTGATTATAATAAAATCAGCATCGTAACCAACTTGAATTTTTCCTTTAGGTATGTTTAAAAGTTCTGCAGGTCTGTTGCATAAAAGAGATACTAGTCTTTGAAATGGTATTCGTTCTTTTTTGGCCAAGTATAAAAATATTGGGTACATGGTTTCTACACCAGGAACACCTGATGGCGCCTCTTCAAAACCTACTCCTTTCTCTTCTTTGGTATGGGGGGCATGGTCTGACTCTATAATGTCTGCAGTACCATTTTTTAGAGAGTTGAAGAGCGATTCTTTATCAAAACTGGTTCTAATGGGCGGATTAACTTTATAAAATCTAGGGGTGACAAGTTCTTTATCAGTACTAAGAAGGCTATGGTGGGGGGTGATTCCGAAACTGATATTTCTGAATCTATTTTTTAATAGTTCAAGTCCTTCGCAAGAAGAAACATGACAAATATGAATTTTATAATCAAGACCCGTTGATGCGTCCAGTATCTTTTTTATTGATATCTCTTCACAACGGCTAGGGCGAAAGCGCAAATGATCTGTAAGGTTTGTCTCCTGAGATTTATTTTGAATCAGACACTCTTCATCTTCAGCATGAAATAAGACAGGCTTTCCTGTTAAACCTATTTCAGTTAAAGCGCTTTTAAGATTTTTATCGTAAAATAGAAGGGAGCCAGTAGTATTTCCAAGATATATCTTAAAACCGTTACATTTTTTTGAAAGATTGGCTATTTTCTCCAAATTGTCATTTGTAACGCCTGCATATAATCCAAAGTCAACCACAGATTTCTTCTCGAAACTGATTATTTTATTATTCAAGCTCTGTATGGTGGTAGTAGGAGGAATCGTATTGGGCATATCAAAAACAGATGATATCCCTCCAAATGCAGCGGCAAGTGAACCTGTATAAAAATCCTCTTTATGAGTTAAGCCAGGATCGCGGAAATGAACATGTGCATCAATTCCTGCAGGTAAAATAAGTTTATTTCCAAAATCAATATGGTCTTCTGTCTTCAGGATTTTTTTAATTTTTTTAATTTTACCATTTTCCATACCGATGCAACATTGCTCAAGCATTCCATTGATGTATATCTTACCTTTAATACTCAGATCCATCTAATTTCTTCTCCTTAATCTTTCCTCGAGGTTTTATCTCAGTGAATACTTGGCCTCTAAATCGTAAAATGCGTGTGCTTTTATCAAACCATGCATCAGGCATTAAACCTGCCTTCATACAAGTATGAGATAAAAACTCTTCCTTATCCCAGCCCTGCTCTATAGGAACTTGAGGCAACAGTAATCCTTTATAAAATCCTTGTTCTACAATAAGACCATCTCTGCCTATCTCAATTTTGGAAAGATACTCTTCAGGTTTATCCACTTTAATTAATTCAGGTGGCGTCAATATAGTAACTTCGATAACTATGCCATCTAATTCTTCTTTGGATAAAGGCGGGAATCTTGGATCGTGTGTGGCTGATTTTGCTGCCTCAATAATAGCATCCTTTAGAGACATAACTGGAAGTGGTATGCCTATACAACCTCGTAAATCATGATCAGGATGTGTGTGAATAGTTACAAAGACTCCTTGCTTTTTCGAAAAAACTTTTCCTAAATCTTTAGAAGGAATTCTATTATTTCTTGTAAAATCCTCAACTACATCTCTAGCGAATGACACTGCTTTTTTACCTTCCTCTAAATTTAGCATATTAAAAGAAAGTATTGAAAAAGATTAAATAAAATTTGGCTAGAAAAAACCTAACCAAAATTTACTTTTATCGAGTTTCTTGTCGTACAAGCGCTATATTGTATTCTCTGCCAGTGCTGATATCTTCTTCAGTAACGGTCAGTTGCCCTTCAAATTCCAATACATATAGTGTTCCACTTTCATTAGATTCACCGTTTGCCGAGATCTTATAATTTCCTGGAGTTAACTCTGCAGCGTACACTCCAGTTTGATTTGATATGGCTACATTATATGTAGCAGTATTGCCCTCATGTGAGGTGTCTGGCAAAAAGTTTATTGAAACATTTTCGACACTTGCATTTTCGTAAGTTACTTTACCTGTTGTTGTAACTGACTTTTTAATTAATTCAAAGTCTTTCGTCACCGGACCTTGACCTTTCGTTAAAGTAATTTCATCAGTAAGCTGATAGATTAATTCATTATACTGTCCGAGTTTTTTGACTGTAATGTTGTAAGTACCTGGTCGCAAGTCTATAACATAATGTCCTGTTGAATCTGTTTTTGTGCTATTGTCTTCGGCAGTATTTCTCCCAATGGATTTGTTCTTTTCAAAGGTAATGGTGGCATCTTCAACGGTTTCTCCAGCATATGTTGCCGTACCACTAACCCTAACCGGTGACAGATCTAAAGATATGTTGAGAGTTAATGTCTTATTTTCTTCTGGGAATATATCTGTTTGTATTGTTTGATAATCTGGAAGTTTCTCGACTTTAATCGAGTATTCGTTTAACTTTGCCCCTTTGATTATTGCCGGCGTTATTGACTTGAAAGAATATGTTCCATCAGTTGCTGTGGTAGTTTTATTTACAAATATTTGGTTTATTATATTCTTGTTGTCATCCCTTATTACATGATTGAGTGTTACATCTGCATTCTTTACTTCTTCTCCAGGGCTGTATTTGCCGTCGAAGTTGCTATCATAATAAGCCACACCTTCCAAATTCGAGAGTTTTGGTTTGGAATAATTGTAAGTTATATTTCCAGAATTAACTGGAGCCAAATCTGTACTTATTAAAAGGTTATTCTCAAACACTTGTATGGCGTAATAACCTGGCAGCAAATTCGTAAAACTATAGTAGCCATTTTCATCAGATGTTGTTGTTTTACTGAGAGGGGCAGCACCTGGTGCGGGAACTAATCTGCCATTATTGATAAAAGAATCTCTATCAAACTTTTGAATGTCATAAAGGTATACATCTACATTCTTAACAGGCTCATCCGTTGACACATTATAAGTTTCATTATTATCTAAATTATTATACACATAACCTGAAATATTTGCTGGTTCTATAGTAACATTAAAGATTCTTTCATAATTATCAGATTTGCGCATTGCATCTTTTTCAGATATGTTAAGATCGATTATTTTTAAAGGAAAACCATAGTAAAGTTGGGCAGGCGAATAAAGCTCAGGATATCTTCGGATAAGAAGGCGACTACCAGCACCTGCTATAACATTAAACTTTCCTTCTGGATTTGTGGTAGAAACAATGCGGTTTTTATCATACTCTATAGGAATGTTTAAATCTGAAGAATATGAGAGGTTCTTTTGAATGACTATTTCACTATTATTTATTGATAGATTGTTAAACAAAACGGTTCCATTAACATAAGCACCTTCATAATACTTAGCAATTACAACAGCTGCTTTTCTATTGAAATTATATTGTAATAGAGGATTTGATATATTTGATATATATTCGGCATAGAAATGCTTCATATCAACACAGGGGACCTGAAATTGGCCTGAATAGAAATCTCTTGTTCCATCTGAATTAGTCTGATAGGGGCCTATATATGTTTTATAAAACATTGTATCAAAATAATCGTTTTTGTAATCTTGATCTGTGCCTGTAACTCGGATAAATTGCTTTTCTTCGTCACTCATCTCTTTAAGTTCTTGTGCAGACCATCTCATATTGTCTTTAATCTTTTCACCCTTGCTATTGACTTCATATCCAGTATAATACATTTTAATGAAATCGTCTTCAGGTGCTCCAACTAGCAACAAGCTTTTATCAGCCAAGAACGCAAATATATTAAAAATTTGTTTATCATAACCTTCTACACCATAATATCTTATGCTCAGGCCTGTGCTTTCTTGCAAATCATGATATAGCCATGTTATCTCATCATCTGTTAATTCGTTTACTAAGAGATCTACGATATCTTGATATACTGCATTCATAGGCCACTGTTGACCAACGGGGTAGTCTTTGCTTAAGTTCTTTTCATATTCTTCTCCAATCGGTTTTTTGTAAGATGGAGATAATGTTGGATTTTCCATCCATTTAACTATATCGTCTGTACTGTTTTCGCCAACGTATTTTCTCAATATTTTTTCTACTACATCATCTGAGAGTTTTCCGTCATTTTGACGTTTTGATCCTTCTAATATACGAACGATAAAAACAGAAACTGCATCCTTTTCGCTTGTTGCGGTATGGAAATTGGCAGCAGTAGGTATACCATCCTGGAAGTTATCTGCTACTGCTGGATGGTCACCTAATGCAACCTCGTAAAATCCATAGTCCCACCATGAAATGAAGGCAGGCCTATCAGAAGGATTTGAAATATTTGTATCCTGCTCGTGCAACCAATTAAGTGCATCTGACCAATATATTTCTTTATTAACTGATAAACCGTATGCACCAGAAAAACCTTCACCAAACATCTCTAGTTTAAAATTGCTCCAATTGCCATCCTCTTTTTGATAAATATTGTTAGGTGTTGCTGCATCAAGTGTAATGAAAACATTGGGGAGTATTAACAGAATGCCAATAAATAATATTCCAATTATATGCATAATTTTAATTCCGCGTCTAATGCCATGTAGCCCTCCGCCAGCACTCTTTATGTTTCTAAACATCTGTCTATAATCAATTTTATCCACCATAAACCAAGTAACAAACCCACCTAAAAGTGCAATCAAAGGAACCATATCATTTAGAAAACGCCCTGCTGTAGAGGCAAGCCATACATCAATTATAAACAATATTACAATAAATAAATAATCGCGTCGCGTTTTGTCTTTAAAGTATTGCCAAATTAGGAAAACAAATCCTCCCCATCCTACCCAGTAAAGGGTTGGACCAAAAGACATTACAGAGTGGCTTATTTGAAAAGTATTAGCCTCTGCAATAGTCATAGATACTTTATTCCCATAAATTCCTGAGCCAAATATTACATCAGATAAACTTTTTAGCGATGTGAGAAACGGAAAAGATTTTGAGAGATCCTTAACAAAAAATAGAAACACTAAACCAATTGTTGCAACAATAATAATAAAAGGCAAAGACAATGTCCATGGGATTCTCTTTTTACCAAATGTGTAGTATAGGGCACCAAAAGCTACTACAGCAATACATAAAGTTAGGGGGGTATCTAATGTTATTTTACCTAATCTTGCAAGCATAACTGGCAAGGAAATTAAATACCCAGAAAACAACAATATTGAGGTGGTTCTAAAGACCTTTAACTCTATTTTATTTGTAAAAATGTCAAAGAAGATTTGTACAATTGCATAAATTGCTATCACCGCATACAGAAATCGAGCTTCTACCCAAGTCATAGTTAGAGCAGCAAGAGAGACCCCGCCAAGAATTGCATATAGAACTGATTTTGTAGAATTTTTTTCTTTAAGACTTAGAATTAAGAATAGAAACGTCAGAAAATAATTTAGAAGGTTAAATGAATCGTGGTCGAAAAGAGAGAATGCAGAACCATGGCCAGAGCCTATATGTATAGGAATAATAGCCAGGAAAAGTGCAGCTATTAATCCTGCCTTACTGTTAAAAAGCGTTTTTCCAATGAAGTAAACTGGAAACACTAACAAAGCTCCAAATAAAGCTGGTATAAACTGCATAGAAAATCCTATTGCATCAGTTTCACTCATAAATGGGGCTAAAAGTCTACTAAAACCTAGAGCAGCCATATTTAGCAAAGGAGCTCTGCCTCCTTTTGCACCAAGGGGGTAGTTCAATAACGGATCCGGCTCTGAATAGTATGGGTACCTGCCAGTTTCATATGTTCCTTCCACTAATCTCATATTGTAATACGGATCAGGACCAGAAAGGTAGTACTTTTCTAAACCTTCTTCATCTGGATTGTATGCAACATTTGTAGTGTAGTTGAAGTATGTATTAAAAAATAAAACCAACAAAAATATGGCAATAAGTGTGGCAAAAATCCAAATATTTTTTTTAACGTGTCTTGGTTTTTTTTCTTTGATTAGCTTTGTTGTAGTCTGAATCTTATGCTTAGGTTCTTCAAATGTTGGCTTAAATCTTCTCTGTGCTCTTTTTCGCATGAGTTTTCACCCTAGGGTAAACACAACCGTAAATCTATAGCCTTATAAATAACTTATTAAAGTAAAATTATTCTATTGAATTAATTTCGTTATAGCTGGAGCTATTTTGACTTTGCTATAATTACTTATTATTGTATCTGTTGATATGATCTCGTCACATCCTGCTGTTGACAATTTTTTAATTGCGTTATCAGCAAAGAGACCGTGCGTGCATGCAACAAATACTTTTTTTGCTCCTTGTTTTTTAAGTTCTTTTATTGACTTTGCCATTGTCCCACCCGTTGATATAATGTCATCTATGATTGCCACATTTTTATTTTGCGCATCTAGATTCTTTGGTTTGATTTCAACTGTTGTACCATCAATCCTGGTTTTTTCCATGTAGTCAAAATCACAGCCAATTATTTTTGATGCTTTTTTTGCTCGATCTACTGCACCTTTGTCTGGTGCAAGCACCATATCAATCTCTTTTCTATCCAGATATTTTGCTATTTCTGGAACTGCAGAACAACTATACGCAGATGTAGAAAAAAAGTCAAGTATATGCTCTTTATGAGGATCAACTGTAATTACTTTATCCGCATTTAAGCTTATGAGATTTGCAAGAGCTTTTGCGCTTATGGCCTCCCCATCTTGGAATTTTGTATCCTGTCTGGCATAACCATAATAAGGAATTACAACTGTAATGCTTTTTGCACCAGCTTCTTCAATAGCATTTTGAAGTAAAAACAGTTCGACGATGTTTGAATCAGGATAGGTCGTTTGAACAATTATTACATCCTTTCCCCATATATTGTCTAAAATTCTAACATATAATTCGTTGTCTGGAAAACGCTTTGAAATTGTATCTACCGTCCTTGCTTTTAGAATTTTTGCAAGATCTTCAGCGACAGTCTTAGATGCTGTTCCACCAACAATATAATTCATTTTAAAGACAATATCTAAATTATATATGAGTTTTTAGTGGTTTCGTAAATTTTGTAAGAAAGTTTTTTAAATACCATATAATTAAATCCTGCACATAGATGTGGATGTGAAATGCGTTTGATGAAATCTTTAACTATGCTGTTCATGTGCTTACTATTACTGTCTGTTATTTTATTTGCAGATAGTATACCAGCTGAGGAATCTGTTGAAAATAACATAAATGCGCACTTTGATATCAATATGATAAGTGCCACCGATTTTAGAATTAGTTGTGAAATAACAGTCAATAAAATAAAATTGAGCGGCAGTGGAACAACCTATACTTCCAATCAAATTGAATCATTTTCAACTACAAATCCAGGGATGCTTGGTGCAATTAGTTATCAATTACAGATATCAATAAATGAAACTCTTTCAGCAAGCTTTAAAGATTCAGAAGTTAAAGCATTAAATCAAATACCAACTTATAAAAATGGTAAATTTTATGACGATTTTAGTGTTAATCTTACATCCTCCTACTTTGGTATCAATGAAACCATAAATTCCCATGATTTTTTAAATGGCGTACTAGACATGGGGGCATATATAGAGTATGATTTTAATTTTCAAGCAAAACTTGGATGGAATAACACCTATGCTATAAATCTTGGCACCCCTTTTGATTTTCAGGAAACAAATGGCGAATGGAACGGAGAAGCAGTAATTGAATGGGATGTAATAAATGGTTTAGGTATGGAATCAAATAAATCAGGCATGTTAATATTGAAAGATAAATATCCAACAACCAAAGAGGCAAAGGAGGATATTTTATTAGGCTTCCAATTAAATGCTACAGGCAGAAATACAATTCTACAGACAAATATTTTAGTTAATTCAATAGGCATTCAAAAGTATGATGTTCTACCAACCCTTGTTAAAAATTTAAATTACATTTCATCCGATGGAATAAGGCTTTTTGTAGCAAATGATTTGTTTTCATGGAATGATATTTATCAAAATACAATAAAACCGATAGAACAAAAAATCAAATCGACAATAGAGGAATCTTCATTTAATCAGACTTTGGACATGGCATTTAGCTGGGATGATACAACGACAGAATGTTTAAATCCTTATGATGTAGGAAATATGGATGACATGCCATCTGTAAAAGCTATTCTGAAGGATGATGATATTAACCTAAAAATATGTGATATATCGGCGAGAGGTTTATTTGGATTGTTAAACTCTGGTGCGAAAGCAACTGCATCTAATGGCGATATTAATTTTGGAGAGAGGCTGAAAGACATTGGTTATGCTTATAACATCTCCTTATCGATGCCTTCAGGTATCAAATTAAAAGATAAAAATATCTTTACCTGGAATGCCACAATTCCCTTTGAAGGCGATTTTAAATCAGGAAAAAATCCATACGCTTCAGAAGACGTAAAAACAACTATCGAAATAGAAATCAAAAACACTGATCTAGATATATTGAGTTTTTTTGAAGCATCTCCCGAATTAGTATTTGGATTAAACTTTGAAGAAAAACACAATTACAATGTTACAACTTATGAAGATAAATTCAATCTACCTGAAAAAATTTCTATAAAATACTTGTCTTCTGATGCTCTTAGAGTTTGTGTTGAGGAGGGGATATTTACCGATGAACAAATAAAAGCATTTTTGGAAAATGAAAAAACTTCCTTTGAAAACAAAATGAAAACTGTTTTGAACGGTTTAGAAATAAGCGGCCACATAGATAAAGACACGTTCTATAATTCTCTTGCGTGGAATGGAGATATCAATAAAATGGATGCGCAAAATCCTGTTAAAATATCTTCCTATGCATATAGCAGCTACCCTACTAAATTTGACTTATCTTTATTTCCGCCTTCTTTTAGCATACCTGAACAAAAATACTATTTCTCAGGGATAAAAAACCAATCTGTTACCTATAAAATGATCTTCCCCAAGGGAACGACTATAAGTGTTGAGGATTCTCATAACAAAGCAAAAATAAGAGAAACAGCAGATGGTAGAGAATATATTAAAGTTGCTTTTACGCCGTATGAATCAGATATGAGTTTAGAAGTATCTTGCAAAATCACCCCCTCTCCATTATTTGTATTTGGGCTTCTAATGCCTTGCTCTATTACTCTGTTCATTTTAATTATTTTAATTATTATTATTTTTATCTTGAAGAGAAAAAGAAAAAAACGAAAAGCAATAATTGTCGAAGAGGCGGCCCCATATGGGAACGAAGAGTATTATGCTCCTCCTCCAGGATCTAAATAAAAAATCTTGATTTTTTAAGTAACGGTTTGACAAGTTTTGACGGGTAATCAATATCTCCATATTTGTTTATTGTTTCAATAAGTTCAGGATTTTGGAGTTTTTCTATATATTTATCCAATCTTTTATCCGTAAGTGTTTTAAAGAGAGTTCTGAATCTCATGCCTTTCTTAAGCTCAGATCCTATTTCTTTTTGCCATAGTTTTTGATATTTTTTCAGAAAATCTGAGGTGAAATTGTTTTTTTGTAGCGCTTCTATCGCAACTTCTGAGCAAAGATTTGCACATAAAAGACCAGAGTATAGCCCACCACCAGATGTAGGTTTAACTTGAGCTGCCGCATCCCCCACAAACATAACATTATCAGCATATGTCTTTTTTAATGCACCAAGAGGTATTGTGCCACCAACCATTCTTTTTATTTCGCAATTTTTGATATAAAGTTGAAAATATTCGTGCTTAAGCATTTTATTAAAGTAATATTTGGCTGAATGTTTCGCTTTTTGAACTGTGCATAATCCAATTCTTGCATTTGTTCCGTCTTTGTTTGTTGGTATTATCCATGCAAAAAAACCTGGTGCTATCTTTCTTCCAACAAATATCTCTACAAATTCTGAATCGAGGTTTGTATTGATTATTTCTGCACCTATGCCCGTAAGAAATTCTTTGGGTTGAGGAAAATACAAACTTTTTCTTATTTTTGAATGAGGACCGTCAGCTCCAACCAATAGTTTACATCTAGATTCTATATTCTCCGATGATTTTATTTTATATGAGTTGTTGTCTCTTTCCACTCTCGCTATTTTATTTCCAAGATAAATGTCTGCTCCTTTTTTCTTTGCTTGTCTTATTATTTCCTTGTCAAATAACATACGATCTATTGATAGGGCATGAACTTTATTGCCACCGATTGTAATTATTTTGTTTGAAGGAGAGTGGACATTAGCGCCTTTAATTTTATTTTGTATAATCTCTTTTCTTGGAATTTCAGTTAATTCAAGAACTCTAGGCGTAACAAGACCTGCACAATTT